>Ga0180007_10003522_pt1 | contig 17345 bp, 27 predicted proteins | sample MM_PC_MetaG_FD_121122 | JGI IMG/M metagenome (GOLD analysis project Ga0180007, IMG submission 121122) | Groundwater microbial communities from the Aspo Hard Rock Laboratory (HRL) deep subsurface site, Sweden - MM_PC_MetaG | ecosystem: Environmental > Aquatic > Deep subsurface > Groundwater... | reverse complement strand
TGGGGTTATAGGTCAGCTCTTAATCTCACTGAGGAAGAACTAAAAGAAGCTTTAAACCAAGACGACGATAATTATTGTCCTAACTGTGGCAGTAAACTTAAATAAACACTTATGACCAAACAAGAAAAACTACAAAAAGCACTTAGTAAGAAACGAATAGGAGAGCTCACCAAAAAACAATTAGAGCGAGTTAAGAAGTACGATATTAATCTAGGAACAAAGTGGGGTCACATGTCATTTTTAAATCTCACCGAAGAAGAATTAGAACAAGCCAAGAAGTACAAGCTTGATATAAACACAGAGTGGGGTCACATGTCATTTTTAAATCTCACCGAAGAAGAACTAGAACGAGCAAAGAAGTACGATCTTAATCTAGGAACAGAGTGGGGTTATACGTCAGCTCGTTATCTCTCTAAAGAACAACTAAAACGAGCTAAGAAGTACGATATTGATCTAAATGCAGAGTGGGGTTATAGGTCAGCTCTTAATCTCACTAATGAAGAACTAAAAGAAGCTTTAAACCAAGACGACGATAATTATTGTCCTAACTGTGGCAGTAAACTTAAATAGAGATTAGCCCTTATGAGGTCTATTAGCCCATATTAAACAATACTCCGTTGAATGTCTCCCAATATGGGCCTCTCTCACCCCTACTTATCTGTTTAAATATAAGTCCTATAGATATAACTTGTTAGAATGGGTTATATCTCATTATCCCATAGGCGCTCCTCCAAAACTTGGATAAGTAGGGATGAGAGGGTAACTATTATAACTAACTAAAACAACATGAACCCAGAAGAAGTAACACAAATCATTGAGACTATCAAAACAATGAATTTGAATGTAGATTCTCAAACCTTAGTAGAGGTAACAGAGAAGATAAAACCTATCATTATGTTTATGCTGATCAAAGATGCCGTGTTAGAGGTCCTTGGATTAGTAACTATTTTCTTTTCAATATTTGTAGTTGTTAAGGGAGTCATGAAAGTTTATAAATCAGAGAGAGATAAAAACAGAAGATAATGATCATACAATGCGTCCTTGAATGGTTAGTGTTGGGTTTTTTTACCATTGCTATGTTACTCTCAATAAGAGCAGGACTAGAAAAATACTGTAGGATAAATTATCCTGATATGCTCGATCTTCTTGCTCCTCTTATTTTTGTATTTTCTATTGGTGCTCCTATTGTGCTTGTACTTCTAGCTATAATTTATTATTTGGCATAAAAGATTACCGGGAATGCCGGTAAAAGTCTAAAACAGTCAATTCCCGGTATTAACTAATAACAAACACAATACTTTAACTTAAACTTAAACAATCATGACTATACAAGAGAAACTAAAAAGAGCACTTAAGAAACTGCAAAGAGTATTTAACAAGAAACAAATAGGCAATCTCACTGAAGAACAACTAGAACGAGCAAAGAAGTACAAGCTTGATATAAATACAGAGCGTGGTGATATGTCAGCTCGTCTTCTCTCAGAAGAACAACTAAAACGAGCTAAGAAGTACCATCTTAATCTAGAAACAAAGTGGGGTTTTAGGTCAGCTTATTCTCTCTCTGAAGAAGAACTAAAACTAGCTAAGGAGTGCAATATTGATCTAGAAACAGAGAGGGGTCATACGTCAGCTCTTAGTTTCACTAAAGAACAACTAAAAGAAGCTTTAAGCAAAATAGGAAAGCTCACTAAAGGCAATAGATATAAATAAACTCAAAGAAGATGAATAAAGACGAAGTATCTCAGATGAGAGACAGGTTTAAATTTAGGGTGTGGAATAAGGAAGAGAAGAAGATGTATTATGATGTTTCAGTTGGACATTATAATCAGGTATGTTGGGATTATAAGAAGTATCCTAATGGAGACACCTCTACCAGTAGTGTTGGTTGGAAATATCTAGATGAGGCAGTTATCCTCATGCAAAGTACTGGCCTCAAAGATCAGAATGGGAAGCTTATTTATGAATCTGATATTTTAGGTGTTGACTGGAATGATGCGCGCTATCCTGTCCACAATATTGGCCCTGTAAAATGGGATGAAGAAGACGCTCGATGGAACATGGGAGAAGGTGGGTCGCCAAAAGCAGACGCACGGCATAACTTTGAAGTCCTAGGCAACATACATCAACATCCCAAACTACTTAAAAAAGAACAATAAAAAAGAACAATGAAAGAAAGTGAAGTCCAAAAAGAAATTATAGAGTTCCTTACCATTTTGGAGAGACAGGGGAAGTGTTACCTTTTTAGGAATAACTCTTTTGCTGGTTTTATTAGTAGGACAAAGAACGGTAAAAGTGTGGGTTATGTGAAGAACAACAAGCCAGGGACTCCCGATATTATTATGTGCATGGATGGTTTATTTATAGGGATGGAAGTGAAGACCGCCAAGACATATCAGTCTAAAGTCCAGAAGGAAGCAGAGAAGGCCATCAAAGAAGCTGGGGGCAGGTATTATGTAGTGAGGAGTCTTGAAGAGGTTCAGATTTTAGTAGAGCTAATTTAATATAAAAGTATGTCGACGGATAGTTATAACACACTAAGGAGAAATAAATGAGTATATATGATGTTGTGGATATTATAATATGTGCTGGGTTTTTGATGTGTATCATATCAATACCATTCTTAAATGACATTTGGAAATGGGGAACGAAGAGAAAGAAGAGAAAAAAGAAGAAATACTCTTATCTTGAACTTGAGAATATAAAAGAGAGAAGAAAAAACTATGTTCAGATAATGAATGCTTATCTGGCATGTATCCCGTTTGATAGGAACAGAAACTACTACATCGTTTCAGATGGAGGTTATGGATATTACAAAAACTCTGTAATGAGCTTCGATTCTAGTGAGGACAATGGTTATGGCATAGTAGAATTCTCAGCTAATTGCTTTGGGGTGAATGGTCGAGCTGAACAAGAGGAGACAAATTTTAGTGAGGCAGTATTTTTGGGTGGAGAATATGGCAAAAGAATACATAAAGATGACTTTAAGTTTATTGAATTAAGAGCTTACAAATATTTAAATGAGAAATATACTTTATTAAATAAAGATAACGACAAAACAATGAGCAACAACTACAACGATTCATTTTCTTCCTTTATGGGAAGAAAGCTACAACGAACCCTCTCAAGTGATAGATGGTTCAAGAACATTTTCAGAAAGGCCATAACCCTATCGGTTGTATCAGCCGTATCTTTCATCCTAGGGAAAAGAACCAATGGCAAAGGAAAGACTAACCCTAAAATAGACAAGATAATCGACAAGGTCTCAGACAAGGTTTTATCTAGTATTGATGATGAGGAGAAAACAGATGACAGAACCAGTAACGAGAGAACTAGACGCTCCAAGGACTGATTGCGGGGGAATAACTGTACATTACAACAAGGAAGAAAGGAGGTATGAAATGAATCTGCCTAAACTACTTGATGACAATCCATGTCTCGGGTGTCGCTCTATGGACAATTGCATAGAGTGGGGAATGAAGCAGAAGTGTCTCGATTATTGGGAGGCTTCCTATCTAAACATCTTGAGAAATGTGAAGGTGCAGGAGGAAAGCGAAGAATGCAAGAAGAGCCAAAAGAAACCATCTGCGGAGAATGCCAAAAACCTATGCGAGAAATCAGAAACAGATGGTTCAAAGGATGGATGTGCTTGTTCTGTAACTCCAAAGGAGACGCCAGAGAAGGAATCACCTTTAGGAGAGATCCTTTACAGACTACAATTACCGGAGATTTAAAAGAATGTACTTTGAATGCACAGACTGTCAACATTATGCAGGTTGCTCGGAATCTGGAAGGAATGATCCAGACAACTGTAGCCAAATGGCCATTGCAGACACCATCACCAGACAAAAAAATGAGCAACTAGAGAGCATCAGAAAAACAGCAAAGAACGCACATTACGACAAACCTTCCTGAGGCATTTGCTCTGCTTGGCGAGGGTAAACTGGTTTCCACCTTTCCATGCCTAAAAGGTGGATTAATAATAATGAGATAGAAAAGAAGGAGATGAAACTAATCAGAATTGATACTAAAATACAGCGTTGTGCAAGAATCCCTGCTGAGCTGTTAGACATAGATGGATACCTTCTTAAGGAGAAGTAAATGGGTGAGAATAAGTGCATTATAATCAAAGAGGCTTTAAGTGAGGCCGAATAATAAGAACTAAACACACACATGAAAAGAACAACAATTGAATTTTATGGGGAAGAAAAAGGAGAAAGTATAGATAAAATTAAATCATACTGTAAAGATCTGGGCATAGATTGCAAAGTAGAAAAGTCGGATTTTATAGAGCCAAAAAGAGATATACCTGATTATGCTTATTTTATCGCTATGGTAGCTGATGAAAAATGTCTTTATACGTTGGTTGAGGTTGTTTATGGAATGGAAGAAAGAATACGTTCTTTAGAAAAAGCCTTACATGGTCTCAGAATAAAATAATTAATACAAAGAGATGAAAATAGAATTCACAGGAGCTATCCCATCGCTCCAATCAAGTATCCAGGTTAATGGAACAGAGGGGGAATGTACTAGGATCAAGCTTGACTGCTACGAGGTAGAGCTAGATCGGCTAACCAAGCTAAGAGGAAAGGCTTTTAAGGTAACTTTAGAAGAAGAATAAACAAAACACATGAAAAGAACTATTCAAGATGTTGTTGTCAAAAAGATATCCAATAGTGGTGTCAAAGTAAGGGATCTTGTTGTCAGCAAACTAACAGAGACAGAGGTTAAAAGAAGGGTAGATTTGATTGTTGAAGCTATTGGCGAGCAAGAGAAGTTAGAGGAAGAGATCAGAGTGTTACTGCTTGAGTTAGATAGTAAGGCTAAACTAATTGATAACGCTCTAAGTAAAAATGATGAAGCTTCATACAAAGCACTCGAGCTTAAGAAGTCTCAAGAGCAGAGTTAAGGAGAGACTAAAAGCTAGCCAAGAGAAGGTAGTCAAAGGAGTTCATGAGGCTAGGATAAAAGAACGCAAGGCCATTATCAGGGAGTACGAGCTATCTAAAAAGGAACTTGATAAGTTTGCTGATTATGACAGCCCACAATACTACCATTGTATCTATGATGATCGTTTTGCAATTACTGTGGGAGGACAGATTGAGTTTTTAAAAGAAAAGATTAAAAGACTTAAAAAGGAATCTAAACTAAAACACACATGGATAAGGAGGCCAAAAAGAAGTTTATAAAAAAGTATGGGCCCACAACATATAAGCAATTCGTGAACTTATATTATCAAATACAGGGAACTAACAAGATGAAGTTTATTGCCTGGCGATGTGGTATGTCCAGAAAGACAGTCTATAATTGGGTTAACAGACTATTTGACAAGTAGGGGGATAAGTCCGTATAATTACACAACCTGAAAAATACCTTTAGGCTTTCTTGGCTTAAATAAGGGAAAATAATTACACAACTTTTTGCTATTATAAGAGTTGTTTTTTATTATAAGAGTATATGAAACGTGGAGAAAGCAATTACAAGAGAGAAAAACAAGTTAGTGTAGCTGGATTAGACATTCCAAAGACTATTGCAGATTTAGGAATCGTTCCAGACTATTTCAATTTCTTGCATCAGATGCTTATGTCAGAGTATATGCCTGATAAGAAATGGGCAGCAAGAGAGCTAGGCAGAACTATATCAAGGATGGTACCACAGACTAATAAATTAGAAGGCTCAGCTGAAGGTGGAGCTATCGTAGTTCAATGGAAATCTGATGAATAAAAAGAAAGTTGAGATAGGTGGAGGATTAAGTCCTAGAGAAGGATATTTAAATGTTGATCTTAGAAAGTTACCATCAGTTGATGTGGTTGCCCCAGCATATAAGCTTCCCTTTAAAGATGGAAGCAAAAAGATCGTCTACTCCGCTTGTATGATAGAGCACATTTCAAGAGCAATGGTTATTCCAACTTTATATGAATGGCACAGAGTTTTAAAAGTTGGTGGGAAGGTAGAACTTGTTACGGTTGATCTTGCAAGCCTTATGGATAATTGGAAAGCAGCTTCATGGAATGAAGTTCTTGATGGAATATATGGAGCACAGGATTATCCTGAAGACTTTCATGGGGTTGGCTTCTCGTTCGATTCCCTTTCAAGTGATCTTTATGAGGCAGGCTTTAGCACAGTAGAGTTGGTTGAATCATATATTTATAGAAATATTCCTAGGATGACAGTGGAAGCAGTTAAGTAACATGAAGACAATAACGATTGATTACTGCCCAAGAGAATACCAGAAACTATTTCATGATAACGAGAGCAAGTTCAAGGTCATCGTCTTTCACAGGCAAGCAGGTAAGACCACAATGGCTATTAATGAACTCATAAGAGAAGCTACCAATAAGGTAGGAACGTACTTTTACATAGCCCCAACGTATCGTATGGCTAAACAGATTGCCTGGGATATGTTAAAGCGATATTGTCCCAAGGAGTTAAGAGATAAAACCAACGAGTCAGAGTTGATGGTTGGTATGGTTAATGGGTCTAAGATCTTTTTAAAAGGTGCTGACAATCCTGATTCCCTTAGAGGTGTGACTCTTACTGGGGTAATCCTAGACGAGTACTCAATGATGAAGAAGGAAGTTTGGGATGGAATCATTAGACCTACTCTAGTAACAACCAATGGATGGGCAACCTTTATCGGTACTCCTCTAGGCAAGAATCATTTTTTCGAGCTATACAAGAGAGGCTTATCAGAAGATCAAGATAACTGGTGGGCATGGTTACTAACTGCGACAGATACTAATATTATTCCAGAGCAAGAGTTAGAGAGAATTAAAAAAGAAACTACTCAAGAGTTCTTTGGACAAGAGTATCAGTGTGAGTTTCTAGAGGGTGCTGGCTCAGTCTTTAGAAGAATTAAGGAGAATACCAAAGACACACTCAAACTACCAGAAGCAGAACATCAGTACATTATGGGTGTTGATCTTGGTAAGGCTATGGACTGGACAGTGATCACGGTAATAGATAGACATACCCACGAGATAGTTTGCATAGAAAGATTCAACAAGATAGATTGGGAGTTCCAAGCCTCACGCATAGAAGCGGTCGCACTCAAGTACAACAAAGCTAACTTCTGGATAGATGCCACAGGTAAAGGTGACCCGGTAGCTGACAATCTCATGCGTAAAGGGCTAGCTGTTAGAAGGTTTGAATATACTCACGAGAAGAAGAAGCAACTTATTGAGAATCTGATCCTTAAACTAGAATATGACAAGATTAAGTTTCCAGACTTCAAAGAACTAATAGAAGAGCTTGAAATATTCACTTATGAGGTCTCATCTAAGACTAGAAAGATTATGTATAACGCTCCTGAGGGTTACCACGATGATTGTGTTAATAGCTTGGCCCTTGCCTGCTGGAAATTGGGGGAGAAGTTACCACTACCAAAACAACAATGGGGAAATCATCTAGCTGGTCCACTCGATGCCCTAACAGAAGATGATACCTATACAGCCTACAGACCTCAGAATTCTAAAACAGGATACTAAAGGAAAACAAATGCCTACATTTAAGGAAGAACAGAAAGATCCGACCTCACAGTACAACCCAACACAAGAAGAACAAGAAACTATTAGTCATATTAAAGCTACTTATGAAAGTTACAAAGAGCAGACTGATAAGTTAAGAGATGATTGGAAAGAGATATATGAGGTATGGAAACTCCATTTGGATGATAGTGAATATCCTTGGCGTTCTAAGCTTGTTATTCCTGTCCTATTCTGGTCTATTGAAACGTTGGCTCCTAAACTACTCAGCTCATCTCCCACACTAAATGCTAAGGCTGTAGGTGAAGAGGATGAGTTAAAAGCAGACTTTGTTGCTAAGTTCTTGGACTTCCAGTGGCGTAACACTATGGATATGAGACGAAGACTGAATGCCATGGTTAAATCTATGCTTGCCTATGGGGTAGGTATCGCCAAGATCTATTGGAAGACAGATACAATTAATATAGAAAATACAAAAACAACAAAAGGAAAACAAAAGAAAGTTAAGAAAGAAAAGAAGGTTATCTATGATGATCCCATGTTTGAGGTTAAGTCTCTCTTTGATGTTTACCTAGATCCAAAAGTATCAGACCTTCAAGATTCAGAGTATGTTATAGATTATTTCGAGAAATCAAAAAAAGAACTAACAGCACAGAAGGATATCTACAAGAACTTGGATAAGGTTGTTGGAACTACAGATACAAGCCTTAATTCAGACAACCTAACCACCTCAAGAAGTGTAGACTTTGTTGATCTTGCTTCTTCCCAAGGTGGTCCTGAGAAAGTTAGATGTATTGAAGCATGGTCAAGAGATAGAGTAGTAACCCTAGCAGACATTGATGCAGCTCCAGTTATTATTAGAGACATTCCCAATCCATATCAGCACGGTAGAAAGCCTTTTATATCAATGCACTGCTACGACTCTCCTGAGTTCTCAAGATTCTACACGCAAGGCATTGGTTCAGTTCTAAAGGATCTACAAACAGGAATCAATACTACAGCTAACCAGACTATCGATAACATCAACCTTATTATTAATAAGATGTATAAGATCAGGCGTGGTTCTAACCTTGACAGAAAGCAGTTGATATCAAGACCTGGTGGATTTATTGAGGTTGATGATCTTAGAGAGGACCTGGAAGAATTGAAGACGACTAATATATCCTCATCTGCTCAATTCTTAATGGAACAGTTCATGGGTTGGGCACAGAATACCTCAGGAGCTACAGATCTTCTTAGAGGAATGGGCGGGACTTCTACAGCTACAGGACTATCAATTGAAGATAAGAATGCCAACTCAAGAATGTCCATCCTTCAAGGGAATGTAGAGGACGCTATCAATAAGGCGGGCAAGATGATTCTCTCCCTTGATCAACAATATATTCAAAACACTAGAACTATTCGTATCTTTGATGAAGACATTAGAGAAGACGTGTTTATTAAGTTTGGTGAAAAGGAATTAGATGGAGAGTTTGATATTGAGATTAATTCTGACTCAACAGTCCAAACCTCTAAGGAAGTTATGAACAAACAACTCCTTGATGGTATTCAGATATTTGGTAATGATCCATCATTTGGATTGAAGAAGAGTAATGCATCTAAGCTATGGTTTAAGAATGCAGGGTTTACTGATTTAAATGAGATTGTTAAAACAGATAATGAGCTCAAAGATGAAAGTAGGGCAGCCGAGCAAGCTGAAAGTCAGGCTCAAGCAGGTCCACCAGAAGACAAGAGAGCCATTCAAATAGCTACAGAAGAAAACGAAAGATTGGCAGCTGGTGAACGAGTTCCTCCATATCCTCAACCTACTCCTGATCATGTCCAAGTCCACATGCCTCTACAAGAACTACCCAACGCATCTGAACATATACAAGCAGAAATGGATATCATTGAAGGGGGAGGAGTACCAACACAAGGACAAGGCCCACCACCTCAAGAAGGACAAGGCCAGGCTCCACCAGCACCAGATACAGGAGCAGGGTTAACAATGGAGGACCAAGTTAGATCAGCATTCGCACCAGTAACCCAAAGATAATGGATAAAAAGATACTAGAAGATTATGAAGCATCTCTTGAACAGGTTAGTGAAGTGGTAACCATCTATGGGTCTAACGGATATAAACAGTTTGAAGACTACCTACTAAAGACAAAAGAGCAAGAGACAGAGAGAGCACTGATGAAGGTAGATAAGATGGAAGATCTTAAGTACATACAAGGAAAGCTAGCACTAATAGACTCAGTTCTGATCTGGTTTAAAAGCCACAAAGATAAAGTAACCGAGTTAGAAGAAAAGATAGCAGAATTAAAACAGGGATAGTCAAAATATAAGATAGCACATTAAAAAGTTGTCTGACCTCAACTAGGTAGTCTTTTAGGGCTCCTTGGGGTTTACACTTGAGGTCAGTTGTCTTCCCGAGGGAGCCATAAAAGGTTACTTAGTCGAGTAACCGTTATAAATCCTCCTAAGTGAAAAACAAATGGAGAACCAAGTAGCGACCAACAATCCTGCTGTTAACCCTGTGGAAACCACCGATTCAGGTGGTGTAGACATCGGACAATTAACACAAGCAGTGACTGGAAGCAACCCTGGTGATGTAGCGTCCGTTCCAGAGCCAGCCCCAGCCGAAGTCCCAGCCGAAACACCTGTCGAATCCGTCCCAGTTGAAACTGAGGTAGATAAAACAGGCCTTGAGGCAGATGAAAGATTCAAAGGCGATGCTAACAAACTCTATGAATCCTATAAGGAAATGGAGTCTAAGCTTGGCGAAACAGCTTCTAAAGCTAAAATAGCCGAAAGGTTGGCTGAACAATCGAACATGTCAATTGAAGAGATGAACAACTATCTTGACCAGCAACAATCTGGCTCGGTAGGTCGTCCCTCAAGTGATAATGCTAGACCAGCAAGTGCGTATGAAGATCCACAAGTACAAGCCGCACAGTATGATGTCTTGGATAAACTTAATTCTCTTGAGCAGAAAATGGCCTTGCAGGAAGAAGAGTCCGAGATTAATGCACTGATTAAAGAGGTCCCTGATGCTGTTAACTTCAAAGATGCCATTAGAGATATTGGCCGTTCTAAAGTTAACATGTCTCATAAAGAGATCTACAAAACCTATTTAAAACCAGCTGTGTCTACTGGAAAAGATGCCGCATTCCAAAAGCTTTCATCAAAGGAGCAATCTCAACCAGAGTCTACTTCTCAATCACAAGCTACCCCAATTCAAACAGGAGCACTTACACCAGAGTCTATGCAAGGACTACATGAGAATCCTGAAAGAATGGCCCAAGTAGAAGCTGATTTAAGAAAGAAAGGCTTGATCTGAGGTTGTAAACAGAAAGCAAAAAGATGGCAACATCAACAACTTCTACAGAAGCTGAATTGATAAAAGAATATTGGAAAGAATCGTTTTTAAAAGAACTACGTTCTAACCTTACATTCTTCAACCTAGGATTGGTTTCAAACCATCCTAAGAACAATGGTACAACTGTTCATTGGCTTTCATTGGCCGACCTCTCAGCTGCTGCTGCTCTAACGGAAGGGACAGACCCAACTGAATATACTCTTTCCGCTGGTGACATCACTGCTGGAATCACTCAATACGGCGCAGTAGTTAAGACCTCAGACCTCCTGGAAGGCACTTCAATGTCCTCCTTCATGACTGAGCTTAACGAACGTATTGCCCGTAATGCCAAGAAAACCATTGATAATGTAGGTATCCGTGATGCAATTCTATCCGCTGGTGGACTGGTACAATATGCCGGTACAGCCGTGGCCAGAAACAGTATTGCAGATCTCTCATACTTTGACTTTGACCTCTCTCAAGTAAGAGATGCTAAGAATACCCTGACCAGATCTAACGCCCTCCCTCTACGTGGCAACAACTTTGTTTGTGTCCACCACCCAGATGCGACCTATGATCTACAGGCTGATTCAGAATGGCAGGCTCTCTCACAGCAAAATGATCCTGGTTTCCAGAAATTAGCTGTCCCCGGTAAAGTTGGTAGCGTTTATGGCGTTGACTTTATCGAGACCTCCGATGCTTATTTCTCAGCTGACCTTGGTTCTGCATCAAGCGATATCTATCAAGCCTATGTGTTTGGTAAGGAAGCGTTTGGTGTTTCAAAATTCATGGACACCCAGATGATCACCAAGAGTCCTAGCCCTGTTAGTACACTCGATCTCTATTCAACAGTTGGTTGGAAGACGGGGTTTGCTACTAAAGCCCTTCAGACTAGCGCTCTTGTCAGAATTGAACACACTTCTTCACGTGTATCCCGAAGATAGTCGTGCTACTACAGAGTTCCTCCTAACTCCGGGGGACTCTGATGGCAACATGACCTTATGAATATATCGCAACAACAACTTAAAAACAGGCTCCGTAAAGTTAGTCCTGATCTAAGACTTTACACTTACCCTTATAGTAGACCAGTAAACGCCATCTACTATCGGGGTAATTTGGTTTGCGGGATACCTAAAGGAACTATCTACGAGTTCTCAGAAGAGGGGTACACAGATGGTTTGGGTCATAGACATAAGGGAATTAGAGATATTGCTAACGCCTTAGTTGATAAGCACGCAATGCCACCATCTATGAAGACGAAGTTTATATCTGGTGAATTAGATTAATATTAATAACGAACTATGAATCCAAAGATTAGTGTTATCCTGACAACTTACAACAGAAAGAAAAGGCTCAAGAAAGCCATAGAAAGCGTATTAGATCAATCCTTTAAAGACTGGGAGCTTATTATTGTTGATGATTGTTCCACAGATAAAACACATAAGGTTATCAAGAAGTATGAAAGAAAGGATAAGCGTATTAGATCAATCCTAAGAAAGGAGAACTTCGGACAACACCCAAAGCCTAAGAACGATGGCACGATGGCTGCTAAGGCTCCTTTGATTGCTTACCTTGATGATGACAACGTTTATAAGAAAGACCATCTCTTCGCTCTATACAAAGAGTTGTTAAAAAATAAGGATGTTGATGGTGTCTATGGGGATCGTATGATTATTAATGAAGATACTGGCAAAGAGTTCCCTGGGATTGCTTCAGACTTCATTCCAGCCTTACTAGGAGAGAGAAACTATATTGATACTGCTGATGTTCTCATTAAGAAAAAAACTATTGAACATGTAGGTGGATGGGATGAAAGTTTAGTCAAGTTTGCTGACTGGAATTTGTGGGTGAGAATGGCTAACGCAGGATTTAAGCTTAAAAGAGTTCCTTTGATCTTAACTGATTACCATGTCCATGAAGGATGTAATCAGCTCAAGAGTAAAGACATGCCGTTTGACCCAAGAGTAGTAAGGATTTGGCCCGTTAAGACTAGTTATGGTAAAGAGAAGCCATGTAAAATAGCCCTCTTCACACTAACCAAAGACAGATGGGACTATACTAAACAGATGCTCGAGAGTCTAAAGAAGAACGCAGGTTATAAATATGATCATTATATTGTCGATAACGGCTCAACAGATGGAACGGTTAAGAAGTTAGGTGAGTATAAGATCAAGAAGTTAATCAAAAACAAAACAAATGTAGGTATTTCTAAGGGATCAAATCAAGCAGTAGATGAGATAATGAAGGGAGATTATGATCTGGTGATTAAGCTAGACAACGATTGTAAGCTCATCACCAAAGATACATTAAAGAGAGTTGCCGACTGTTGGGCTTATTCAAGGCAAATAGTCGTATCACCATATATCGAAGGACTTAGGGATAATCTTGGCGGTGGTAAGAGAGTAAGGCTACCAGGTCAACAGTCAGAGTATTTACAGGTAGGGAGTGAGTCAATTCAATTAGCTGAACATATCGGTGGGATCTTCTGTATTGCTCCAGCTCATCTCTATAAGACGTTTAGATGGAAAGAAGACGACAATCTACATGGTACTCAAGACTTGGATTTCTCTATCTTCTGTCTTAGTAACAAGATTGCTCCATCTTACTTTGCAGGCATTAGAGCGGAACACATTGATGGAACAGAAGGACAAGAGAAGAAGTATCCTAAGTACTTTGAACTAAGAAAAGAAGAAAAAACTACTAAATATAAACAAAGAAGATAAATGAAAACAATATGGTTCACAGGCATCCCAGGTAGTGGCAAGTCTACCCTAGCCAATAAGCTCCATTTGTATCTAGAACACCATGGCAAGGCAACAATCTATCTTGATGACGAAGCTATTAAAAGAGCTACCCAAGATCGTATTATGGAGGCCGCAAGTGTTTTAGCTAACGGGAGATATGATGTTCCTTATACTGTGATAATTGCTTCTACTAATGTCCCAGGGTCTAATTTCGGTGGGGTATCTGTCTATTGTGATTGTACTGTTGAGAGAGCTGCAAAGAGAGATTACGAAAGATACCCTGATAAGGATAGTTTTGAAACCAGACTGCAAGCTTTTAAAACCTCTTGGATAACGCATAGTCGGTTATATGGAGATATGTGTGATCTCAAAGTAGAAACAGGAAAGGAGTCAATCGAAGATTCATTTAAAAAAGTAAAAGAAGTATTATGACAGAACGTAAAAACACAAGAACAGAGGATGAGAGTTTCGACATGGTTATGTCTATCCATGGTAAGAAGCTCAAGAAGAAGATGGATATATTGAAGAACATTTCAGAGGGTGAGTTTGTCGATTCCGTCAACCAGAAGCCTATGATTGAGGAGTTGATTGATTCATTCCCAGGTGATGTTGATAGAGCTTTATTTGTAGGGTGTGGAGATGGGACAGAGTTAGGTGTTGCTAAGAATAGGGGAATAGATGCTATTGGTATCCAAGTTAATAAGGAAGAGACCAAACATATCAGAGAGAAGGGTTATACAGCCTACACCATGGACATGCATGATCTTAGTTTTTTTGATGAGGGTGAGTTTGATTTGGTCTTTTACAAGGATACATTCAAGCAAAGCCCTATGCCTATTGTAGCTTTTGTAGAGGCAGCCACCATTACCAATAAGTACATTATGATCTCAGAGCCAGACAAGAAGTGGAGAGACAGAGCCAGAAACTTTACTATCCTAACTAAGGACCAGCTAGAGGGTATGGCTATTAAATGTAAGTGTCAGATGTCACAGCACTGGGTTACAGAACTACCCTATGTTAAGCAGAGACACTTCCTATTTGAAAAACTAGTATAAAATCTATGACGATTGATTTTGGTTTTACAGGTGCCGTTATGCCTACACCAGAACAGGCTCAACGCTTTAAAGAACAAGAAGAGGCTGAAGATAGAGAGTTTGAAACAGTTAAAGCAATGAAAAAAGTTTCCGAGATGCCAGATTCAAGTGATGACGATGAGCTTCTACTTTCTAAAGAATGGGAAGGAGATTATGAAGGAGTTGGACTAAAAATTTATGATGCTAAATACATAGCTGGCCATCCTTTTGCTTTGGTTATATTTGATGGATATCATTGTAGTTGTGACGATGAACTTTCATGGGATGATGGTATGGCTTATTCAGTGAAAGCGTTAGAAAAGCTTTGGCCTAAGTGGGAAGAAGACTGCGAAACCGATAAAGCAGAGTTTGTGAAAGAATGGTTAGATAATAGGAAACTAATATGAAGAAAATACCAGTCCTAAAACCAACACCAAGACCAAGTGATCATGAGTTAGTAGGTGAAGTGATTGATTCTTCCTGGTGGGGCAAGGGTCCTAAGGTTGAAGAACTTGAAAAGAAGTTTGCTAAGAGAGTGGGGAAGAAGTACGCAACAGCGGTAAGTAGTGGTACGGCAGCCCTAGATATGGCCCTAAAAGCTTATGGTATTCGTGATGGAGAGGTAATCGTCCCCACTATGACATTCACCTCTACTGCGGCAGTAGCTTACTATCAGGAAAATCTTAGAGCTAGACTTGTTGATATTAGGGAGGATGATTTAAATATAGACTTAGATAACCTAGAAATTAGAGAGGACACCAAGGCTATCATCCCAGTCACCATGGCAGGCAATACTGTTAGTGGTCTTGAAGGGTTGAGGAAGAAGTTCAAGGGTCTAATCATAGAGGACTGTGCCCATGCAGTATTCAATACAGAGGTAGGAAAGTATAGTGATGTTCAATGTTGGTCCTTCCAGGCGGTTAAGACTTGTCCCGCTGGTGATGGGGGTATGTTAACTTATGATGATCCAAAGATTCACGAAAGACTTAAGGAACTCACTTGGATGGGCATCAAAGAAACTACCTATGACAGAAGTAAGGGAACTTATAACTATGATTATGATATTAAGACCCTTGGCTATAAGACCTATATGAATGACCTGACCGCTGCTCTAGTTCTCTCTCAGATGCAACACGTGGATAGAAAGAACTCATGGAGAAGACATATTGTTGCTAGATATTTTAAGGATATGTTTGGAATGCAGTGCCATGTCCTATTTAGCCCGACAGTTCAGTCCGCTATTTTATCAGTAGAAGATGAAAAGGATAGAGATGGATTAATAGACTACCTAAAAGACAAAGGTATTATGACCTCAGTACATTATAAACCGCTACATAAGATGACGTTTTATAAAGAGAAATTGGAGAAAGGGCAAACCTTCCCAGTCGCTGATAAGATCTGGAAGAAACTAATCTCTTTCCCTTGCCATGACGATGTAACCGAAGAGGACATAGATTATATAATTAAGTGTACTAACAAATATTATGCTAAAAGAGCAAAGAGTAAAAGTAAAGATTAATGCGGTAGCTAACCCGTTGTTCTCAGGATGGCTCAGAGTTAAGGTTCCAGCAGAGCATCTACAGAAAAGAGGGTGGGATATTCGTATTACGGAGGAAGAGCTACCCGAAGAAGAGGATATAGATATTGTTTGGTATCAACCCTTTAAAAAGCCAGATAGTTATGTTAAGGGTAGGAAGTATATTTTAGAATTCGATGACATTATGGATTGGCATCATGCTATTGCTCCACCTGATCATTTCTATGAGAACATTAAGAGAGCTGATCATGTGATAGTTGGCAATCAATACATGGTAGATAGATACGAAGAATACAATGATAACATGGACTATATTACAGACTTCCTTGATCCATGTAACCGAGCTAAAGAAGATGGTTATATCCCTGAAGATGGAGTTATTAGAATTGGATGGGTTGGTTCAGAGATGTATTCAGGCGAGGTCAGACACTTACTGCCAACCTTCAAGAAGATCCACAGGAATTTTCCTAATGTTCATTTTGTCTTGTTTGGCTTTGGGAGACAGCACAAGTGCAGTTTTATCAGTACTCTTCCCTATGTTGACTATGAGCATTTCAGTGGTGTGATGTCTAATCTTGGGCTTGATATTGGAATCACCTACTTATCTGATAGGGACCTATCGTTTGCTAAAACACCATTAAAGATTGCTGAATATGCTTGGATTGGTGCGCCTTGTGTTGCTTCTAAAACTGTCTATGGAGACCTACCAATAGCCAAGAGAAAAGACCATATCATGATTGCTGATGATATTGATGACTACTACGACAAATTGGTAACCCTAATAAAAGATGAGAAGCTTAGAAAGAAGATGGGACAGAACGCTAAGAGCTACTGTAAGAAGAACTTCAATCTCCATGAGAATCTTTATAAGTGGGAAGAACTATTTGAGAAAGTTTTATAATTAAATTATGTTGAGTGATACAAGGAAAGACGTAATTAGAAAAATAGAGGAGTATAGTACTCTCATGAACCTCAGTGATAAACGTGTCCTTGAGGTTGGTATTGCGGGGGATGCTAAACCAGGCGGGAACTACAGGTTCTTTGGAGTTAAGAATAGATACGAGACTTTAGACATTGACCACAGATACGAGCCTGATTACATAGCTGATATTAGAAACACAGACCTTCAAAGTAACAAGTTCGATCTCATTATTCTTTCACAAACCATTG
>Ga0180007_10003521_pt1 | contig 17355 bp, 14 predicted proteins | sample MM_PC_MetaG_FD_121122 | JGI IMG/M metagenome (GOLD analysis project Ga0180007, IMG submission 121122) | Groundwater microbial communities from the Aspo Hard Rock Laboratory (HRL) deep subsurface site, Sweden - MM_PC_MetaG | ecosystem: Environmental > Aquatic > Deep subsurface > Groundwater... | reverse complement strand
TTAATTTCCTGTCCAAAGAGATTTGACCCAGCCAAACACCCCTTTTTTTGCAGGTTCGGTCTGGCCTGGATTGTTTTCAGAATAAATATTTTCGGATTTTTTTATTCCATTTTCTTGGGTGATATCTCCTTTGGTGACAGGTGTAATGCTTTCATTGGATTCCCCCAGAGAGTCTAATATTTCCCGGACAAGTTTTTCCTGGACATCCGGCTTGGAAATTTTTAAATTGGGCAATTGTCCCAAATAGGTGGATGCCAGGTCTTGGTCAATACCGTCCCCATTGCATCCCAGTTTGGACATCCCTGCGATGGAATAGGCAAATTGCGTTAATCCTGCAATGATGAGGTGTTCTGGTGGTGCCAATTGCGGCATTTGGTGAAATGCAACCCCTTCACAGATGCTTGGGGGAAGGTGCCAGGTTTTTAAGACATTGGATGCCACAAGGGCGTCTGTGGTTCCAAACACATCTTTTTCCACCTGGTACAAGGGACACTTGAAATCCTGGGCTTTTTTGAGGCAGTGGGAAAATTCATTGGGAAAGTGAATGGCCAGCAATAATTTCCCCATGCCATGGAGCATTCCGGTCATATAGAGTTCTCCGGGCAGCACACCCATTTCTAAATTCGGGTGGCCAAGCCGCCGGTTCGCAACCGCACATGCAAAGGAATATGACCAAAAATCATCATAGGAGAATCCCTTAATATCAGGGAACCTGGGCAACATTTTCTGGCAAAAATAAAGGCAGACGGAACTTGCGATTTCGATAAGACCAATACGGGTAATGGCCGCTCGCAAGCTGACAATTTTTTCAACTCCAGTGTAAAACGGCGAGTTGGCCAATTGCAAGATCCGGGTGAAAAGTCCGGGGTCTGACTCCACCAGTTTGACCAAAAGGGGGATATCTATTTGGTCATTGGGTTGCCGAACAATGGTCATGATTTTTTGTGTGTTGGCTGGGATCGTGGGGATATTTACACTGGTGGTCAGTATTTCCTGTGCAATACTGAAGGCAATGGTTTTTTCTCCAATCAGTGAATTTTCCAATTTCATGAATAATTTCCTGCCCAAAGGGCTGCGCATTTATTGTTTTAAGGATCTTTTAGAGCGATACTTTTATTTCGTATACAGGTTTTTTGGCTTGCTGGCAAGCGGTGAACGAAATGGTGATATATCAACCCCAGGGTGCTGTTGATTTTCCCCGGGTAAAAAAGCGGATTATTTTTTGGGCGATTCTTTTTATCCTCAGGTATTGAATCAACCAGCAGAGTTTATAGAAGTTGAAATTTACAACTTTAACCGGGGCTTTGATCTTTTCATCATGGGTGCAAAAAGTAATGACACATATCTGGGCTTTGATTCCCCGGGGGAAAAGGCAGGGGCCGATGTTATCTCTAAGGAACGGGCAGGGCGACAGATACAACGAGGAATACGCGTCCAGGCGTTTTTGCATTTCAGGTGCAAGCTTTGGGGCCAGGGTGAGGATAAAAATAAAATCCCACAGGCTGAAAACTGAATCTATGTCCAGGCTTTTGCAGCAAATGCCCTGGCATCTTGTGAGGCAATTGTCCATGGCCGTGTCCGCAACCAAAAGCAGGTCTTCCTGGGAGTTTTTTATGGTATGGCATAGGTTTAAGATGAGGGACTTATCCTGGGGGGAGAAGTTTTGGGAGATCTTTACGGCTTTTTTGAATAAATATCTGGTTCCCATTATTTAAAATCCTTGAATTTAAATATTGTTGTCAGATAAATGTTGAATGGGCTTTTTTAAAAGACCTCCCATTCAACCCGTGTTATAGTGTTTATTTATGATAGGAACCAAAGCGTTGTCAAGAAAAGTCTTAACATGATTTCAACGGGTTGAAACCATAGGAAAAACCCCATGGGTCGATGGGTCTCAAAATGGGTTGTTTTTCGATAAAAAATTGTTTATACATCCCCCCAAAACGATAACATAAAGATTTATACAAAATGCAAACACCCTATTATTTAATAGACGAAAAAAAAATATTAAAAAATCTGGAAATCATTGATCAGATTAAACGCATTTCGGGTGCAAAGGTTGTTTTGGCCCTGAAATGTTTTTCCACCTGGTCTGTATTTGATTTGATGCGTAACTATCTGGATGGAACCACCAGCAGCTCTCTCTATGAGGCGCGTTTGGGGTATGAAAAATTTGGCAAAGAGGTACATGCCTACAGCGTGGCATGGGCACCCCATGAAATTAGTTCACTCACGGGTATTGCCGATAAAATCATTTTCAATTCTGTTTCCCAGCTGACGCAATATTATGATGAGGTGAAAGGGCATAATCTCGGGTTGCGGGTGAACCCCGGTATGAGTTATTCCCATTTTGACCTGGCGGATCCGGCACGGCAATATTCACGGTTGGGGGTGGTTGATACCCGGCAAATCATGTCGGTATTGGATAAACTCAGCGGTATCATGGTTCACTTTAATTGTGAAAATGATGATTTTGATGCCTTCGCCCGAACCCTGGATCTGCTGGGTGAAAAATATGGTGATATCTTGACCCAACTTACATGGATGAGTTTGGGCGGTGGCCTTTTTTTTACCCGGGATAATTATCCAATCGAAAAGTTTGGCAATGCCCTTAAAGGGTTTAGTGAACAATTTGATATCCAGATCTATCTGGAACCGGGGGAGTCTGTTATCACCCGGACAGGTGAGTTGGTGACCCGTGTTTTGGACATTGTCCACAATGAACGACAGATAGCCATTGTCGATGCATCCATAGAAGCGCATATGCTGGATCTATTGATATATCGGCTCAAGGCTCAGATCGAAACGCAAACGGGTCAACATGAGTACATCATTGCCGGCAGATCCTGTCTGGCCGGAGATGTGTTTGGTGAATATCGGTTTTCCGCCCCTTTAAAGGTCGGGGATACCATAAAAATTGCCGATGCTGCAGGGTATACCATGGTGAAGAAAAACTGGTTTAATGGGTTGCCCATGCCGTCCATCGTCGTCAGGCGCCTGGATGGGACAATGGAGTTGGTCAGAACGTTTGACTATAATGACTTTATGAATAATCTTTCATAAAACAACTATTCAAAAAGACAATTAATCATAAGTCATACAATGATTAAAAGAAGGTGATTAAAATGATAAGAAAAAATATTTTGATTATTGGCGCTGGGGGGGTGGCACATGTTACCGCCCATAAGTGTGCCCAGAATAACGATGTCCTGGGAAATATTCATATTGCTTCGAGAACGAAAGAAAAATGCGATGCCATTATTGATAGTATTCAGCAAAAAAACAGTATGAAGGATCGAACAAACGAGATTATGGCCCACAAGCTGGATGCCATGGATGTGCCGGCAACAGTTGAGCTGATCCGACAGACCGATTCTCAAATCGTTTTAAATTTAGGTGTATCATTTATTAATCTTTCGGTGATGGAAGCCTGTCTTGAGGCAGGTGCGGTCTATCTGGACACCTCCATTTATGAAGATCCCGATAAGGTTTGTGAACAGCCGCCCTGGTATGCCAATTACGAATGGAAGCATAAGCAGCGCTTTTCCGAAAAAGGGTTGACGGCCATTCTGGGGGCTGGGTTTGATCCAGGAGTGGTCAATGCCTATTGTGCCCTGGCCGTTAAACATCATTTTGATACCATTGATACCATCGATATTATGGATGTGAATGCCGGTGATCACGGTCGATATTTTGCGACCAATTTTGATCCGGAGATTAATTTCAGAGAGTTCATCAAGGCCTGGACCTGGATAGATCAGCAGTGGCAATGTTATCCCATGCATGCGGTCAAACGGGTCTATGATTTTCCCGTGGTGGGGAAACAGCCTGTTTACATGAGCGGTCATGATGAATTGCATTCTTTGAGTAAAAATATCAAGGCCAACAGTATCCGTTTCTGGATGGGGTTTGGTGAACACTATATTAATGTTTTTACCATTTTAGACAAGATCGGTATGCTGTCTCATTTGCCGGTGACAACGGCAGAGGGGCTGGAGGTGATTCCCCTTAAAGTATTAAAGGCTGTTTTGCCGGACCCCAAAACCCTGGCTCCTGATTATACCGGTAAGACCTGCATTGGAAATCTGGTGCAGGGCACCAAGGATGGCGCTGCCAAACAGATATTTATATACAACACCTGTGATCACAAGGTTTGCTACCTTGAGGTGGGGTCTCAGGCGATCAGCTATACCGCTGGTGTTCCCCCGGTTGCGGCAGCCATCCTGATCGCCAAAGGGGTGTGGGATCCCAAAACCATGGTTAATGTTGAAGAACTAGATCCTGATCCCTTTATTGAAACTCTGGCGATCCTGGGGTTGCCGACCATTGTCCAGGATGTTACAAAGGCCGGTAGGATCGATATGGACTTGACCCCCGGGGAATTTGCAAAAAAAATGAGTTAGAATAGCCGTGGGGGGGAGTTGGGGATACAATTTTGACTTCCCCCTATATTGCCCTGTGATCCCGACCGGTTTTTGAAAGATAGTATTCGTAGTCCCCTTCATAAACCGTCATTTTTCCCTGGTCTATTTCAAACACATGGTCCACAAAGCAGCGGAGAAAATGCCGGTCATGGCTTACCAGAACAATGGTTCCGGCAAATAGTTTTAAGGCATGGAGCAGGACCTCCCGGGACTGGATGTCCAGGTGGTTGGTCGGTTCGTCAAGGATTAAAAAATTGATGGGTTGTCCCAGGATGGCTGCCAGGACCACCCGGCTTTTTTCGCCGCCGGACAATTGGGCAATTTTTTTTTCCACATCATCTCCGGAAAAGAGAAAGGCACCGCACAGGCTCTTGATGACCCCTATCCCTGCACGGGGAAGGGCTTCCTGGATCGTTTCAAAAATGGTTTTTTCCGAATCCAGCAGATCCATGGAATGCTGGCTGAAATAACCGATTTTGACACTGGCACCGATTTTTGCCATGCCGGTTGTGGGCGTTGTCTTGCCCGCCAGAACCTTTAAAAAGGTGGATTTCCCGGCACCGTTGACACCGACCACGGCAATTTTATCCTGGCGGTTAATCAGTCCGGAAAGGTCAGTGAATACTGTTTTCGGATCCCTGTCAGGTGTTTCCCATGTTTTTGAAAGATTTTCCAAAACCACCACATCGTCACCAGACCTTGGCGGTTCTGAAAATTCAAACTTCATGACCCGCTGCTGTTCCGGCAATTCAATCCGCTCTATTTTTTCCAGTTTTTTAATCCGTGATTGTACCTGGGCTGCATGGGATACCCGTGCCTTGAAACGGGCGATGAAGTCTTCTTCCTTGGCAAGCATCTCCTGCTGGCGTCTGTGGCTGGCCACCAGTTGTTTCAGCCGGATTTCCCGCTCTTTGATATAAAAATCATAGTTCCCGCCATAGGTGGTGGTGGTATTGTTTGCCACTTCAACGGTTCGGGACGCCACCCGGTTCATGAAATCGTGGTCATGGCAGGTCATTAAAAGGGCTCCCTTAAAATCGCTGACCAGCCAGTTTTCCAGCCAGATGATGGATTCCATGTCCAGATGGTTGGTGGGCTCATCTAAAAGCAGGACATCCGGGCTGATGGTCAATATTTTGGCCAGGGCGATCCGCATTTTCCAGCCGCCACTAAAGGATTCCACCGGACGTGTGAAGTCGGAAGGGCCTATTCCCAATCCTGTGAGAACTGTCTGGGCACGGGTTTCAAGATCATATCCGCCGCGGTGTTCAAATTCTTCGGCAGCCTCTCCATATTTATCGAGCAAAATTTCCATGGCGTTTTCATCCATGGGTTCGGCCATGGCAGCTTCCATCTCTTTCATCTGTTCACCCAGTAAAATCACATCGGCTGCGGCAGACATGACTTCCTTTAGGGCAGATCTTCCGGACATATCCCCCACATTCTGGGAAAAATAACCGATTTTTATTTTCTTTGAATAGGAAATCTCTCCGTCATCGGCCTCTTCCTCTCCTGTGATCAGTCGGAAGATGGTTGTTTTGCCCGTGCCATTTGAGCCCACAAGCCCCATGCGTGTACCGGGAAGGATCTGCAGACTTGCATTTGAAAAAAGAATTTGAGAACCGTGCTGTTTTGATATTTTTGTCAGATGAATCATCTTAATGCCCCAAAAAAAACTATAAATTTATCATAGGTCACGGGGTATTTGCAAGAAAAAGAAAGTTTGAAAAAAAAGGCCTGGGATCATTTACTTTTGTTGATAGCACTGCCACAATATGGTATCGTGTAAGACATAAGTTCACCTTTAAAGGAGGTTTTATGCAAATATCCTTTACCTTCAAGAAGATTGATTCCTCAGACGCCTTAACATCCTACACCCATGAAAAATTTGATAAACTTGACAAGATGCTGGATAGCCACGCGGAAGCAAATGTGGCCTTTTCCGTTGAAAAACTGCGGCACATCGTTGAAATAAATCTCAACTGTGACGGGTTAAGAATTCATGGGAAGGAATCCTCTGAAAGCATGTATTCTTCCATTGATATTTTGGCAGACAATTTAAAATTACAGATTAAAAAGAACAAAGAAAAACTCAGACGGCACCTGGCCGGAGATAAACAGAGTATCAAAAATATCGGAACTGACCTTGGTCTTCCCGATGGCGTGTCAGAATCGCCATTTGCCGGATAACCATGGATTGAGACAGTGTGTTGCCGGAATCGCAGAAAGAAGAAATCCCGGCAGCACACTGGATATCCTTTGGGTCCCTTATCCCGGGTGAATAGTGTGCTGGCCCAAGGCTTTTGGTTCCTGAACCTGGGAGTTATTTGAAATATATTTTTCAATATTCACCGCGCAGACCTTGTAATCCGGCGTTTTTGAAACCGGGTCCAAAAAGGTTCCCAGCAGGGTGTTTGAATTCGCATTCGCAAAATGAAAATCCATGAAAATGGCGCCGCAGGGAACGGTATCGCCTAGTTCCACTGGGGTAACCACTTCTCCCCGCCTGGAAAGAACCTTGATCCGGTCCCCGGTGCAAAGGCCCATTTTTTTGGCATCACTCCAGTTCATCTGGGCACAGGGCGTTGGAAATTCTTTTTGCAGTGAAGGGCACCTTCCGGTCATTGTGCTGGTATTATAATGGGCATACCGCCTTCCGGTGGTCAGGATGAACGGGTAGCTTCCATCGGTTAGCTCTTTAGAGGGCTTATGTTCGATTGCATGGAACATGCCTTTTCCCCGGGTAAAGTTTCCCTTGTGTAAAAACTTTGTGCCGGGGTGGTCAGGGCTGGGGCATGGCCATTGGATCCCCAGAGAATCGATCCGGTCATAGGTTATGCCGGAGAAAGCCGGCGCAAGCTCAGACATCTCGTTGAAGATCTCTTCGCTTTTGGTATATGTCATGGAAAGCCCCAAACGGGTACCGATTTGTGAAAAGATTTTCCAGTTCGGCATTGCAAGTCCCGGCGGATCAACCGCCTTTCGGACCCGTTGCACTCTGCGTTCGCTGTTTGTAAAGGTGCCGTCCGCCTCTGCCCAGCAAGCCCCGGGCAACACCACATCTGCCATCTGGGCAGTTGAGGTCAAAAAGATATCCTGAACCACTAAAAACTGTGCAGCCTCCAGTGCTTTGCGGACATGGGCGGTGTTGGGATCACCTTCAACGGAATTTTCACCAAAAATATACAACCCCTTGACCGATCCATCGATCAATCCATCCATCACCTCGGGAATGGTTATTCCCAGTTTGTCTGAAAGCGTCTGGCCCCAGGCATTTTGAAATTTATCGTGGATGGCCGGGTCACAGACTTGCTGATAACCGGGGTATACATTGGGCAGGGCCCCCATGTCGCAGGCACCCTGTACATTGTTCTGGCCCCGAAGGGGATTTACCCCGCTGGATTCTTTGCCAATCTGTCCGGTAATCATTGCCAGGTTGCCCAGGGTTTTTACATTGTCAACCCCATGGGCGTGCTCGGTAATCCCTAAAGTGTACAGGATACTGCTTTTATCCGATGTTGCATACAATTTGGCCACTTGTTTGATGGTCTCACAGGGCACACCAGAAATCTGTGATGCCCTTTCCAGGGGATAGTCCTTGAGAATTTTTGTGAGGGCTTCAAAATTTTCAGTGCGCTGGTCAATAAAGGATTGGTTTTGCCAGTTGTTTTTTAGAATTTCATTCATCACCCCGTTGATAAGGGCTATGTCCGAAGCAAATTTCAATTGGACATGGATATCGGCCATACGTGCCAATTGGGTTTTTCTGGGGTCCACCACAATGAGGGTGGCCCCTTTTTCTCGGGCTTTGAAAATGCGGTGGGCAATCAGGGGGTGGGCTTCGGTGGTATTTGAGCCAATCACCAGCAGACAGGTGGCATTTTCAATTTCCGCAATGGAATTTGTCATGGCACCACTTCCAAACGCTGCGGCAAGACCTGCCACTGTCGGCGCATGTCAGAGTCGGGCGCAGTGATCGATATTGTTTGTTTGAAAACCGGCACGGATTAATTTCTGAAAAAGATAGTTCTCTTCGTTGGTACTGCGGGCGCAGCTGAAGGCCGCGATGCTGTCTTGCCCGTGGGCTTTTTTAATGGTTGAAAACCCTGAAACGATATGGTTGAAGGCTGTCTCCCAGGTTGTTTTCTCAAGCCGCCCGTTTATTCGGATCAGGGGGTGGGTCAGGCGCTCTTTGTCGTGGACAAATTCATGGGCGTTCAATCCCTTGATGCACAATTTTCCCTGGTTCATGGAATCCTCTTTCAAGGGCAGGGTGTTGGTGAGCTTCCCATCCAAGACTTCCAGCAGCATTTGACAACCGCAGCCGCAATAGGGGCAGGTTGTCCGAATACAATCATATTGCATATTGTTGTACCTTTTTGTTTGGTTACCCCATTTTCAAATTGCGGTATATAGCACGGAGGGATTCGTTGTGTCAATATCGACATAATGAATTGGCGATTTCCGATAACCGATACGGATGGCACAAAACCCGGAAAAATTTCAATCACGTTTAATCAAAAGTGGTAACTGACATGGAGATTTGGTCTGACTACCCCCCATGCCCTGGCAGCAGGCACAACAAACAATTAAAGATCACCATGAAGTTCATGAAGAACATGAAGTTTTTTCTTCAGTTCCTTCATGTCCTTCATGGTGAGAATTGTTGTTCTTTCATATAAATATTAGTGAAAGCCCTTAACGGCCGGGGAAGATTGCAGCGTACGGATTGAACAATTCCTACAGGTTCCAAATTCCGTTACGCTAAAAGCCGTTAACTGCGGTCCAGCAGGTCCTCAAACAGCACGTCTTTCTTAACGCGTTACTGCATTAAGAACCTGTACACAATTGCAATCAATGATACGCTCGCAATCCTCCCCGACCTCTGGACAAATCCCGATTAGATCTCCACCGTCCCGATATGATTTTTTCCAGTCACAAAATTTTTTTAATTCTACGAGCTCATAGCTATTAATTTATAATAACAAGTTGTTATGAGTGGCGGTTGACCGCCACTCCCCCCTTGTGTCCGTTTCCGGTTTGGATGCATTTTGAAAAATCAATTAAAATTTAGGATTGACGCTGCCTCAGGAAACAGAGGTAGTCGTGCAAAGGTTTCGTGACGTTAAGTAAACTTATTATTCATCATTTTATAACCTTTCCAAACGTTTGGAAACAACTGACCAGCGGGTCAGATCGATGATAAATTCAAAATAATTGCGTTTATGCGAGGTTTGCTCGTTTTTATAACATTGTTTTTTCGGGCAATTCGCAACTATTTATAGCTGGGCATACATTGAACACTTTATAGTCCCCGATTAAACTAACCGGTTTGTGGAATACTCGGTAAGGGGAAATTTATTATATTAAGTGTTGTTTGAATGAAACCGAAAAAAGAATGCTCTGAATGAATAAGTTGATTTTCGGTAAGTCAAATATAATTTCTCCAACCACAAGATCTTGTGTCAGGTTTCGATTCAGAAAAACCAGGACTTCTAAGAAGAGCGTTTTTAATAATAGTGCTCACTTTGAAACTGAACTTTCCCCCTGGTTGCTTGTCCGGTTGATTGCGTTGTTGGACAGCCGTTAAAATATTTTGTCTCTATCGAGTTTCAACATTGTGGGGCTTTTCAATCCCTTCACACCCCTCTAATTTCTTCAGGAGCAAGGGACGATAAGACTCTTGAGGCCAATAGCAATAGACTTTCAGGCCTTCCTCTTCCAATATGGGGCCAATCCATTCAAGTTGTTTATCAGTCTCATGGTAAAGTTTATTGCAGGGAATACTATTGTCCTTATGTCCTGTCAATTTTTCGAAGGCTTCGTAAGAGACACCATAAACAACTTTATTAATGCCCAAGTACCATATCGCTGAACAACAGAACATGCAGGGTGCAGTGCTAGTGTATATGATGCTCTGTCGAAGCACTTTAGGCGAAATTTCTCGTTTGGCCTTGGACACCAGGTTTATTTCTGCGTGACGAGTACTATCGTTGTCAGTGAAAACCGTGTTCTCGGAAGTCAAAATAACTTTGCCTTGATGGACCAAGAGAGCACCAAATGTGTGATTGCCGTTCTTCCCTGCGCTCATTGCCAATTTAAAGGCTTGTCGCATGAAGGGCTCGTGTTCAGTCGCAGCATCTGTCTTTTGTTTGTTTGTTAAACTTTCATCACCGGCTATGACTGGTGAAACAGATAAAAAACATGATAAAATGATTACAAAGATCTTTAGCATACACTATTATCCTTTTCAGATTTAGAAATCCTATTTTCCTTCTGTCCAACATCACTAAGGCCATATATCAAAATAAAATTAGCCAAAATTATTCATAGCGATTTCACCACTTTCTACTTTACGAGACCATCAAAGTTTGATGTCCTTTTAAAAATCTAAAAAGCCTTTTGTAAATAAATAATTACACTACTTCTGTTAAGGATTCCTTTACATATCGGATATGTTTATTCAAGAATTATTTCGGTAAGCCAAGTTTCAAGAGATTTATAGTTTTAGCGTATAATTTTGAATTTTACATATCGCCCCCCCCCTCCCAAAAAAAAAGAAAAAAATTTCCTGATTTTTCAGAGAGGTAAAAATTCAGTGGACTTCTCCCTGTTAATCCGGATTCTATCCCAAGTTTTCCAACCACCATATGTAGTACCCCGAATTTTTTCATCCCAAAATCCAAAAGTAAACTTAGTTTGAGAATAACATTCCCGCCTGAAGAAATGGCTTTGGAAACTCTTTACATTGGTTAGCTTATAAAACGTGTACGGATCATTGGGATATTTTTTCGGTGATTATTTGTGATGTGCCGGGTCAACGACACATCCATTGAAGACAAGCAGGTATCGGTTAAAAAAACTGGATGGAGTTGTTCGCCCATTGAGAATCGTTGTATGGGTCTTGATCTCTTGCTTTAATTTTATTTTTTGATGGCAAACAGGGATAAAATTTTATAGGATCTGGAAAAAGCGGACAATCAATGGAGGAAAGATGCCATGTCCATCATCGCCATCCGTCATTTAACAAAATATTATGGGAAGTCACTGGGAATAAAAGATATCAATCTTCGGGTTGAGCCCGGGGAAATTTTCGGGTTTCTGGGGCCCAATGGGGCGGGAAAATCAACCACCATCCGTTTGATGCTCAATTTGATCCGGCCTTCCTCAGGAGAGGTAAAGCTCTTTAACCAGAATGTGAACACCCATTATGCGCAACTATTCAACTCCATCGGCAATGTCCCTGGTGAATTAACGCTTTATGGAAATTTGACAGGCACCTGTTTTTTAAACTATATGAATCGTTTTTCCAAAGAGCCGCCAAAATGGCAGGCAGAACTTTTCCAGGCCTTTGAGCTGAGTCCGCCGGATTTAAAGAAAAAGATTAAATACTACTCCCATGGGATGAAACAAAAACTTTTGATCATACAAGCCCTCCAGGATGATCCGGAACTGGTGATTATGGACGAACCATCCGAGGGGTTGGACCCCATCAATAAAAATATTTTGTATGGGTATCTGAAGCGATTCAAATCAATGGGCAAAACTATTTTTTTCTCTTCACACAACCTTTCCGAGGTTGAAAAAATCTGTGACCGGGTCGGCCTGGTGAGAAAAGGAAAACTCATTGCCGAAGAATCCATATCCGACCTAAAAGAGAAGATGGTGCGCCGCATGGAAGTCACCTTTGCCCGGCCGGTTCCCCAGGAGGACTTTATCCTTGGCAACACGAAAGTTTTGGAACAAGACGCCCATCGGTTTGTCCTGAATGTCAGTGGAAACATCGATCAGCTCTTGAAGAGAATCGCAAAATATGAGGTGGAAAATTTGATTTTCCCGGAACCATCCCTTGAGGAGACGTTCATGACCTTTTATCAAAAAGATTAATCAAGGGGGATCATGTCCAGTTATCTGTTCCAATTAAAAAAGATATTTCAGGATCAAAAAATAAATCTTATCATCCTGGTGGTGTTCTGTTTTCTTTTTGAATGGGCCTTTGCCTGGGTGTTTTTTGAATCGGAAATCAAAAAACATCTGATAGTTTTGATCAGAATGCTTCCTCCGGGGGTAACCGCATTTATGGGTATCCAGGGAGGGCTCTCCCAATTTGCCCTGCAAATGCTGGCCTTTGGATATGTGCACCCTATAATTATGGTCAGTCTTTCTTTTTTTCAGATCAGCATCCCCGCCCGGTATATCGCGGGGGAGATTGAATTTAAAACCTTTGATATTTTGTTAACCAAGCCGATCAAACGGATAACAATTGTCTTGAGCATCATTGGTTTTCTGACGATTTCCCTGGCCCTGCAATTTGGGGCCATGCTCATGGGAACACTCCTAGGAGACCTCTGCTTTGATTTAAAGGTGGATCTTATCGATTACGCAAGGGTGGCAATGGTCGGCTTTGTTTTCTTTTTGAGTATGGGGGCTGTGGCAACCGCCATCGCAACATTCCAGGCGGAACGAGGGAAAACTCTGAGCAAGGCCATTGGACTGTTCGTTTTTCTGTATTTTTTTGACACGATTATTAAATTAAGCAAATCCCTGCAGAGTCTCAGCTCTTACAGCTATTTTCAATTATATCAGCCAGGCAAACAGATTCTGGGCGAAGCTGCCACGGGGATCTGCATTCTGATATCACTTGGCATCACCATTGGGTTTTTTGGGATATCCATCATACAATTTAACCGCCGGGATTTGTAAGCTTATAAACATTGCCGTTAAGTTTATGACATTGAATGGAGAGGGGGATAGGTATCTATCCGTTCTTTCGAATATATATTTTGACCAGGGAACGCACCGGGATAAAAACAGACGATGACAAAAATTGTAATTTTTTCGTAACAATATTTGTAATATCAATGAAGAAAATGGGTGATTTCAGGACTATCTTGACAGAATAGTTTTCTTAACATAGCATTGCGGAAAAATTGCTCATTTTTGTTATTTTAATGTAACGAATGCATCGGGGCAAAGGAAATTATAAACAACTATCTTAAAAGGAATCCATTCTGTGAAAATTTCTCAGAAAGTACCTCTGGTGACATCAATTATTGTTATTGCTTCATTTGCTATTTTTTCCAAGGTTCAATACAATATTGTTCAGAGCGCAATGCTTGATAAATTAGAGAGCAATATTACTGAAACATCTGTTGTGCTGTCTCAACAGATTACCAACTGGCTCAATGGTAAACTAGCCCTCATTGATATGATGACCGGGACCATTGATGCTGATTTTGATATGCAAACCATCCAGACAACCATGGACAATCCGTTGCTCAAAGAAGCGTTTATATTGATATACGGGGTATTGGATACAGACGGCAAGATGATCTCAAATACGCCCAGCTGGTCTCCACCTGCGGGTTGGGACGGGCGAAAACGCCCCTGGTATCCGCTTGCCCGGTCCAGGACAGGTGCTGTGCTGACAGAACCTTACGCCGATACCAAAACACAAGAAGTCCTTATTTCTGTGGTAAGTTGCCTCAAGGATAATGGTGAATTTCAAGGCGCTTTTGGGGGTGATCTGAGCATGAAGGCTGTATCTGATGCAATTAATACCCTGAATTTTAACAATACCGGGTATGCCTTCCTGATTAATTCCCAGGAGAAAATCATCAGCCACCCGGACAGTAGCCTGAACGGCAAGCAGCTGAGTGCTCTTTTTACGGATGCGTCTCCAATGCTGAACAACAGCCTTCAGGAAGTGAAGCTTGGAGACAAGGTTGTGCTTACTAAATTTTCTTCAATGAAGGGACTTGCCAATACGGAATGGCTGATCGGTGTTGTTCTTGATAAAAAAAAGGCCATGGCCGAAGTAAATGCTCTTAAGGTGAGTGCGATTATAGGAATGCTGATCAGTGGACTTATCTCCTCTTTTGTCCTCTATATTACCATGGCTCGTCTGTTGTTAAACCCCATTCATAAGCTGATTGCAACCGCCGATGAAATCAGTTTGGGCAAGCTGGATTTTGAGATTATGGAGACAGAGAGAAATGATGAAATCGGTTCCCTGGCAAAGGCTATTGAGCGCCTGGGTGTCAGCGTTCAGCTGGCCATCAAGAGGTTACAGGAAAAATAGGTGCTTTATGTCCCGTAATCCATTCATGGTTTCCTAAGGCCAGCAATCCAGAACCAGGCAAGCGCTAGGAGCTGACAGCCAAGGATCGCCATGAAACCGCCTCTGTATCCGGCAGGATCATAATTTCCGGTGGCCGTGATTTCCCAGCAATTGATGATGGCGCCAATGGCCCATTGAACACAGAAGGCCGCCACAAATACCATCATGTTAATACTGGTGGTCACCCGGCCGGAAAGGTTTTTGGGAAATCCCAGGGTCAGGGCGGTATAGGACAGGATGCCCGAGGTGCCGAAAAATCCGAAAAGAATGAGCAGCATGGGGGCTGGCAGGGGAGCCGCAAAGGTGATCATGGCCTGGACACCGATAAAAAGTCCCATTCCGGTGACGGCTGTGGTGAGCACGCTTATCCCTTTTTGCGCCAGTTTTTCCGCCAGGAATCCCAGGGAAATAAATCCTGCGATCATTGCCAGGGCAGACCAGGATAAAATGGTGGCCACCTGGTCCTGGGGGACATTGGCCACATCCCTGAGCCAGGGGCCGGCCCACAGGCCCTGGGTGGCGATATAGCCTGCCTGGGACAGGGTGGTCAAGGGGGCGATGCGCCAGAAATCAGGCGTTTTAAAAATTTGGATCATTCCTGTGATCTGTAAGGTGATTTTTTCCGGTTCTGTCTTTTTCTCCTGTTCCGGGACCATCAGAAAAACGGCCAGGGCAATGGCAAAGGATAAAAGGGCCAATCCCCAGAAAAGTCCCCGCCAGTCCGTAAAGTGCAGGGCCCAGGCAACAGGCGTCGTGGCGGCAAGGGCCCCAAGTCCGCCGGCAGCCATCTGGAATCCGTTGATCCGGGATAATATGCTCCCGGGAAACCAGATCACATAGGATTTAAAGGCCGCCATGAGACAGGCCGAAACCCCGAATCCGATAAAGGCCCGGCCGATGATCACCCCGGTCAGGGTGTGGGAAACGGCAAAAATGATGGCGCCTGCCCCGGCAAACAAAAGGAGAAACGATTCCACAAGCCTTGGCCCGAACCGGTCCAAAAGCACTCCCAGTGGCAGTTGGGAAGAGGCAAAGGCAATAAAATAGGTGGAGGTTAAAAGTCCCAGTTGCGAAGGATCAATGTTAAGATCTGCCACAAGGTCCGGTGCAATCACGGCATTGACCACCCGGAATAGGTAGGAGAGAAAATATCCCAGGGCAAAGGGAATAAAAATCTTGAAGGTTGAACCAACCAGGGGCCGATCAGGGTCGGACATGCGGGGGGAATGTTTCATATCCATATAAACTGCATAAAAGTCAGGTCCTTTTGGGATGGGGTGTTGGGGACCAGTATCTCGTGTCATCTCCGGGAAGTCAAGCCAGTATATGGGGGCAAATTAGAGAAGACGAAGAAATGGTTCTAAGGCTATTAAACCGATAAGACTTTGAAACATAGAAGACCATGAAACATTTTTTCACCCCGGGAAAAATGACCCGGGGTGAAAAATTTTTATGGGTTAGTACATTTTTTCAATGGTCTCCATGGCAAGGGTGTAAACCTTTTCATTGAATCTGGATTTAATGGCCATGTCCAGCATCTCCTTTGAGAACAGGATCTGCTTTTCGGCCAGAACCCCAAGAGAGGCCAGGGCCCAGTCCTGTTTTCTGATTTTAAGCTCCTTGAAGTCAATTTCTATCACCTGGGCGCTTGTTTCTGGGATGTCCACGCTTTTTTCTTTGAGAACAATGGTGGTGGGGGCCAGGGATTTAAATATTTTTTGTCGCCGTTGTACCCCTTCTTCGCTCAGGGCAACCACCACGGTGGGGGCTTCAATCCCCGTGTAACCTATTTTTTCAGGGGACAAAAGGATCTCGGAGACCGACTGGCCCCGGAGCACCGTAATGTTATAATCATTTTTAATGGATACGTTCATGCCGCAGGAGATACCGGCATAGCAGACAATATCACCGGCCGTGACAATGCGCATGCCGGCACTGCCCAGGATAACCACTTCCTGGCGTTTGGGGTCAATAAGGTCAAAGGATTTCTCAATGGTCAAGGCTTCCGGGAATCGGGTTTTTTCCCTGGCCAGTTTCCGGTAGAGGTCTCCGTATTCCGGCCTTCTGTTTTCTTCAACCAGGCCGCCTTTGCCCCCCTTGATATCAACGGGCTGACGAGCGATCATCTCGTCAATCACCTTGGGGGTCAGGTTGTTGCGCTTGGTGTAACGGCCGGTGCACATACCCAAGGTTTCCACCACCGAAAATCCCTTGTGAAGGATCGCCTTTTCAAGCTCCTCTGGAAGGGCCGGGTCATGGCCGGCGCATTTGGATACATAGGTGGCACCGGCACTTCGGGCGATGTTGCAGATATTAATGGGCATTTCCGCCTGGTTGAGAAACTCGGAGCCGACCATGGCATCACTGGGAGTGGTGGAAGAATACTGGCCCCCGGTCATGCCGAAATTGAAATTGTTGAGAATGATCAAGGTGAGGTCCAGGTTTCTCCGGCAGGCTGCCAGCACGTGGGCACCGCCGATGCCAAGCCCCCCGTCTCCCATGGTGACGATGACGGTCAGACTTGGGTCGGCAAGTTTCAACCCGGCCGCATAGGTCAAGGCCCTGCCGTGGACACCGTGGAGGGCATGGACGTTGAAAAAGGTATCAAAGAGTCCGGAACAGCCGATGTCGGTAACAATCACTGTTTTGTCGGCCGTAAGATTCATGTTGACAAGGGTTTTGTCCAGTCCCCGGGTGATGCGTTCATGGGTGCATCCCGGACAATAGACCAGGGGACGGCTGGTATTTAAAAAACTATTCATTTTCAATGACCTCCATAATCTTGGCCGGCGGAATCAGCACCCCGTCCAT
>Ga0180007_10003520_pt1 | contig 17357 bp, 13 predicted proteins | sample MM_PC_MetaG_FD_121122 | JGI IMG/M metagenome (GOLD analysis project Ga0180007, IMG submission 121122) | Groundwater microbial communities from the Aspo Hard Rock Laboratory (HRL) deep subsurface site, Sweden - MM_PC_MetaG | ecosystem: Environmental > Aquatic > Deep subsurface > Groundwater... | reverse complement strand
TGCCCTTCCCGGTGCCGAAGGCGTCATCAAACTCAAGGACAAGGATCAGGACAAACCCCGGATCGGTAAGGATGCCTATGGCCCGTTCAACAAGTTTATCTGGCGCTGCCAGACCGACAAGGTCATGGAACAGATTTTCAGTGAAAAACCCTATCCGGTAAAGGGGCTCTGGATGCAGACCTGCAATCCCCTATCCGGCATAGGCCTTGATCCGAAACAATGGCAGAAAGCCTTTGAAAAACTGGATTTCATTGTCGGTGTGGACCTGTTCATGACCCCGTCCCTGCGGTATGCCGATATTATCCTGCCCTCTGCCACCTTTCTTGAAAAAGACGGGGTAAGGTCCTGGTGGGTGCCCCTGCAGACCATTAACAAGGCCATGACCGTGGAGGGGTGCCGGCCGGATGTAGAGATCAATTTTGAATTGTCAAAGCGATTTGATCCGGATTTTAAGTGGGAGACCCTCCATGCGCTCTTTGATGAAATTCTCAAACCGTCCGGAATGAGTTTTAAAACGCTTTCCGGAAAAGGATGGGCCCTTCCACCGGAAAACAGCACGTCCCGGCCCTACCGACGGCATGAAAAGGGATTATTGAGATCAGACAAAAAACCCGGGTTTGCCACCTTGTCCGGAAAATTCGAATTGTATGCGACGTTAAGAGAGGAATGGAACCTTCGGGCCACCCCTTATTTTAAGGAACCGCCCTTTACACCAGTTTCACGGCCGGACCTGTTCAAAGACTATCCTTTGATCTTGAGTACCGGCAGAAGGTCCCCTGCATTCTTTCACGCAGAGCATCGCAATATCCCGTGGCTCAGAGCCCTTGACCCCGACCCAATTGTGGAACTTCACCCGGATACCGCAACGCGTTACGCCATCTCCAACGGAGAATGGGTGGTTCTTGAAAACTGGATGGGAAAGGCCCGGTTCAAGGCCAAGGTGACAAAAATTGTTCCCCCCTGGATGGTCATGGCCGCCCATGGCTGGTGGTTCCCGGAAAAGAAAGAGGACCCCTTGTTTCACACCTTTGAATCCAATATCAACATGCTGATTCCCATGGGGGAGCAAGGAGAGGACGGCCTGGGCGCCCCCATTAAACATCTGCTCTGCAGTATCCGCAAAGAAAGTGTGGAGGTCAAGAATGTCTAAATCCAGCAAGAACGGACTTCTCATCGATTATGAGTATTGTACGGGATGCTTTGCCTGCACCATTGCCTGCTGCCAGGAACATGGCTGGGAAGCCCCGTTAAGCGGTATAAAGGTAATGGAAATTGTACAGGATTTACCAAAAAACAAAGCCTATCTCACATTTCTGCCCTTCCCCACCGAACTTTGCGTTTTGTGCGCCAAACGGACCCGGGAAGGTCTTGAGCCGACCTGTGTTAAGCATTGCATGGCAGATTGCCTGACATACGGCAGCTTTAAGGAGCTTGCCAAAAAACTTGAACAAAAGCCGAGAATGGTTCTCTGGTCGCCCAGATAGTCTTGAAAAACCTGAAGACGAACAGACATGACGTCCCTTAACTCAAACTGGTGTCCGCTTCTTTATCAGAAGGACCCAGCCTTACCAGGGTCTGGACAAAATCAGGGGGCATCTCTGCCTCGAACGCCATTTCCCGCCCCGAATAGGGATGACGGAATCGAATCTTCCAGGAATGAAGCATCTGACGATCGGTCAGTATTTTTTTCCCGCGATTCCTGCGGTATTGGTAAACATTGTCTCCGAGAAGGGGCATATCCATGGCATAAAAATGAATCCGGATTTGGTGGGTACGGCCCGTATGAAGGCGGACATCCAGCAGACACGCCTGGGAAAACCGTTCCAGAACCTGCCAGGATGTTCTGGCATCCTTTCCGGTTTCATGGTTCACGGCCATTATCTTTCTTCTGACCGGATGGCGGCCAAGGGGCAGCAGAATCTCTCCCCTGGGGGCAATGGCCCCTCCCTCGGCCAGGGCGAGATATCTTTTTTCCACCCGCCGCTGTTTAAATTCTTTCTGGAGAAAGGACAGACTAGTAAGGGTTTTGGCCACCACAATCAGACCTGAAGTATCTTTATCAAGCCTGTGGACGATACCGGGGCGGACAGGATCCCATCCCCCGTCCAGAAAGGCGGGAACATGGTGGATCAAACCATTCACAAGGGTATTGCAGAGATTTCCCGGTCCCGGATGCACCACAAGGCCAGGGGGCTTGTCTATTACGAGGAGATGAGCATCTTCAAAGAGAATCGAAAGATCCATGGGTTCGGGTTTGGGCAGATCCGCTGTCACGGGTTCCGGAATCCGGCCTGATATGACATCCCCTTTTTTAACCCGGTATCCGGGCCGTTTTTTCATGCCCGATACCAGAACCTTGCCCCCGGAAATCAGTTCAGCTGCCTGGCTCCTGGAGCAGGTCTCAATTGCAGTGGAAAAAACCTGGTCCAGTCTTAAGTCCGCCTGGTCCATGGAAATCGTAAATTTAAGTCTCATATTATGTAAAAAAAAACCGGCAGGTTAGTCTCCTAACCCACCGGTAAAAATTTTTATGACTCCTGGTGGTTAATTAAAAAGGTTTTCAATCTCAGTCATCATTGATTTTTCATCAACATCCTTGGCCATGGAAAGCTCCTGAACCAGAAGATTCTGGGCAGTGTCCAGCAGCTTGCGCTCACCAAAGGAAAGGTCCTTTTCAAGCTTGAGCTGGAACAGATCCCGGAATACTTCAGCCACATCATAGATGGACCCGGTCTTGATCTTATCCATATATTCCCTGTATCTACGGTTCCATGTCTGGTTGTCAGCACCCTGGGCCTTTTCCTGCATTACCTTGTAGACTTCCGGAACCTCCGCCACGGGCGTCACTTCCCGCAACCCCACAGATTCCACGTTTGAGGTTGGAATCATGATTACCATGCCGTTTTCCACAATTTTCATCATGTAAAAATTCATGGTGTCCCCGTTTATCTCTTTGCTTTCAATTGACTCGATATAGCCAACCCCATGTGCCGGATAAACAGCCAGATCTCCCTTTGAAAATTCTTTTTTTGTTGAACCGTTTGCCGCTGCCTTGACGTTTTTGGATTTTTCACCCATAGATAGCCCACCTTAATTTTTTTTTAAAAACAAGTTGCCCATTCTCATGCAGAGAACCATATTTTAACAATATTGTCAATCAAATATTTGCAAAAGGCTTCGGACTGATAAGGGTTTTCCTGAAATCAGCGATTATAACCAAAAGGGATGTTCCATAGCGAAATTTTTTAAAATTGGGTTCTGATTTTCAGGAAAAAAATGAGGTTGTTCAGGGGTGGATCTGGGCAGAGGATTTCATCAACGGGTATTCACGGTATTCATGGCCCGGACAACCCCGTTGCCGAGTATGGTCAGGCAGGCATCCATCGCTGCCCCAACGGTATCTTCCAACACGGTCTGTTCATCAGGGGCAAAACGGCCCAGAACATGACCGATAACGCCCTTTTGACCGCCTGGATGGCCCACGCCAACCTTCACCCGTATACACTCTTTCTGGCCGAATGTATCCATGATGGAGCGAACCCCGTTGTGGCCACCGTGGCCCCTTCCCTGGACGATTTTAATCTTCCCGAAATCAAGGTCCATATCGTCATGGACAATAATGATATCCGGCAGTTCAATTTTATAATAGGCGGCAAATTTGTGAATGGGTCCCCCACTCCTGTTCATATAGGACATGGGTTTGACAAGAAATACATCCAGATCTTTGATTCTGACCCTGGCATAGGCGGCGTCAAAACGGGATTTATTTATTTCCAGGCAGGAGGCTGACGCCAGGGCATCAACCACTAAAAAACCGATGTTATGACGGGTCTGGGCATAATCCGTTCCCGGATTTCCCAGACCCGCAATCAGTTTAAATTTGGCATCTGACATTTATTACAATTTATTCTTCGCTGGAATCGTCTTCTTCAATAAGACCGTCATCTTCTTCTGAATCATCAGAGTCATCGGCTGTCGGCGGAACAATGGTAATAATGGTAAAGTTCACTTCATGGGGAATCACAATCGAATCCCCCAGATCGATATCGGCCACATGGATCGAGTCCCCGATATCCAGCCCGGAAATATCCAGAACAATGCTCTCCGGCATATCCACAGGCTTACAGATCACTTCAAGCTCGCGCCGGATAATCTGAAGCATGCCACCGCCATTCTTTACCCCCGGGCAGACACCCTTTGTTTCTACGGGTATCATAACCGTTACCGAATGGTCCATATCGACTTCATGGAGGTCCACATGGAGATAGTCAAGACTAAAGGCATCCATCTGCATCGCCTTGAGCATGACAGTCTTATCAGGACCGCCTTCGATCTTCAGATTGAAGAAAAGACCGGTATTTCCATAATCCCTGATAACTTTGACAAATTCAACCGTGTCAAGGGACAGCATCATGGGATCTATTTTTGCCCCATAGACAATTGCGGGTATGGCGTTCGTGACCCTCAATTTTCTAGCAGCGCCCTTACCCTTGGTTTCTCTTTTTTTTGCGTTTAGTTCAATTAATTCCAACGTTTTTACCCTCCGTATCTGCCATAATTTTGCAGAAGACTAATATATATTTTTATACAAATAGAGAATTTACAGAATCACCCCGATAACTGCGCATAATTGCCTCCCCCACCAATTTGGCGATGGAAAGTGTTTTAATCTTGTCACATTTTTTGGCTTCCTCGGATAAGGGGATGGTATCCGTTGCAACAAGAGAATTTAAAGATGAGTTATTGATTCTGTCAATGGCCGGGCCGGAAAGGACAGGATGGGTGCAATAGGCGTGAACCTCCTTGGCACCTTCCGTCCGAATCACACTGGCTGCCTCGGTCAGGGTCCCTGCCGTGTCCGCCATATCATCTATGATGATGGCAATTTTATCCTGAACATCTCCAATGATGGCCATGGCCTTGGCCTGATTCGGTGCACTCCGTCTCTTGTCGACAATGGCAAGACCGGCGTTCAGACGCTTGGCATAGGCCCTCGCCCGTTCAACCCCGCCTGCGTCCGGAGACACAACCACCAGGTTGTCAGAAAATCGGGTTCGAATATCATCAATAATAATAGGAGCTGAATACAGGTTGTCCACGGGAACATTAAAGAATCCCTGGATCTGTCCTGCATGGAGATCCATCGTAATGACCCTGTCCACACCCGCAACATCCAGGAGATCTGCAACCAGCTTGGCGCTGATGGGCACCCTTGGCGATACTTTCTTATCCTGACGGGAATACCCGAAATAGGGTATAACCGCAGTAATCCGACTGGCAGAAGACCGCCTGAAAGCATCAATCAGAAGTAAAAGCTCAACCAGATTGTCGTTCACAGGATGACAGGTGGACTGGATCACATATATTTCCCTTTTCCTGACGTTCTCATGGATTTCAACCTGTGTTTCACCATCGCTGAAACGGTTGACTTTCAATCTTCCCAGAGGTTTTGCAAGGTACTCCGAAATCCGCTCAGCCAGTAGTGGATTTGAGTTCCCCGCAAAAATGGACAAGCCATTCATATTAAATCTCTTTTTTTTAATATATTAAGTTTGGCTGGGGCGAGAGGATTCGAACCTCTGAATGCAGGGATCAAAACCCTGTGTCTTACCGCTTGACGACGCCCCAGTACATTTAACTCAAATGTCAGCGCCTTAAGGAGGTCAAAAAAACCTTCCTAGGACCTTGGGACCATTTTTCTGCAAGCAGTTCATATGCATTGCCTGCAGTTTCTGGTCCGGAAAAAAGAGCAAAAAGAGATGAGCCGCTTCCAGACATATACACATTTCTTTGCAGCAAAAACTCCATCTCTTCTTTGGCTGAGCCGATTTCCGGGTACAATCTGAATGCCGACGCTTCCAGATCATTGTGTAATTTTTCCCTTCCTTCAACCCCCTGTCCCCTTAACAGCGCATTCAAACCAGTATTCATATTATAATCAGGCCCGGATGTCAATCTAAAAACACTATTTTTAAAAACAGCCACTGTCGAAGCCGGCACCCCCGGGTCACATAAAACCAGATATAAATCCGGCAGATTGGGACATTTCTCAAGTTTCTCCCCCACCCCCGTGGCAATGGCAGGACTCCCAAAAATAAAAAACGGGACATCCGCACCCAACTCAAGCCCAATCTTCATGAGCTCATCCCTGGAAAACAGGATGGAACAATAATCATTCAAGGTCATCAGCACACAGGCCGCATTGCTGCTGCCGCCGCCAAGACCGCCACCGGGCGGTATTTGTTTCTTAATGTGGATGGACACCCCGTCCAGGGGAAGGGGTCTGTTTTTTTTTTTACAGGCATGAAAAAAGTGGGCTGCAGCCCTATGGGCCAGGTTTGTTTCATCCTCGGGCACTAGGGGATGGTCACAGGTGACCCGGATACCGCTTTCGTTAAAAAAAAAATCCAGTTCATCCCGGATATTGATCTGGGCCATCAAGGAACAAAGCTCATGGTACCCATCCTCTCTCTTTCCGGTTACATGCAGAAAAAGATTGATCTTTGCAAAGGATACTTTTTTCAGGTGCACGCCTTTGCCTCGACATATGCCAGACGGATCTCACTGAGCAGCGCTTTTAACAGGTTTTCCTCATCATTGGTTAAATTTCCCCGGGTCTTTTCTTCCAGCATGGCAATCATGTCAATGGTGTGTCTGGCCAGATCAAGATTGACAGATGTTTTGCCTGTGGATGGCTCTTCCACCTTTCCCAACTGGACCAGCCCGGATGAATACAAAGACAAGACAAAGGCGGAAAAATCAACCTTGGGCAAATTTTTCCGGGTGCCGGATTCCTTTTTTTTGCCTTCCTCCATTACAAATCCATCTCCCTTGGGCATCCTATCTCTCCTTAAAATTTAAATTTTTTACGCGCCGCCTTCAAGCCGGATAACGATATCCGCCACAGTGGTGCCCTCTCCCTCTCCATGGACAAAAAGCGGATTTATGTCCAGTTCCGCAATCATGGGATGATTATCCACCATGGCCTTCAAAGACACAATGTTTTTTTCAATGGCTTCTATATCAGAAGGGGCCTGTCCCCTCAACCCCTTTAGAATCGGATACCCTTTAATGCTTTTCACCATGCGCCGGGCCACATTCCGGCCCATGGGCGACAAGCGGAACGCCACGTCTTTATATACCTCGACAAAAATCCCGCCAAGGCCGAACATAATGGCATGGCCAAATACCGGATCCTTTGTCACCCCCAGGATCACTTCCTTGCCTTCCGGCGCCATTTTCTGAACCAGAACACCGGTAAGCTGTGCGTCCGGATCATAGGACCGGCTGTTTTGCATAATGGTTTCAAAGGCCGTTTCAACCCCTTTGGCATCCTTGAGCCCCACCTTTACGCCACCGGCATCTGATTTGTGCAGAATCTGGGGCGAAACAATTTTCATGACAACCGGATAGCCTATTTTATCTGCAATCTCTACCGCTTCTTTGGCTGTTTTCGAAAGGGCCGTGGGAATGGTGTTAAACCCGTAACAGTTCAGGATCTCATTTCCATCCAGCTCTCCCAGTATCCTCCGGCCTTCCTTCATGTATTTTTCAATGATGCCGGCAGCCTTGTCCCTGTCATAGACCAGATCATACTGGGGTAATATCTTTCTGAACGACCACTTCATGCCTTCCCGCAAGGCTCCCAGGGACCGGGCCGCACTTTCCGGAAACTGATATACCGGTACCCTGTGGGCCTGTAACAATTTAACCCCGTCGGACACATCCACCACCCCCATGAAAGCGCATAGAATGGGCTTGATACTATTCCTGGCAATATTCACAATGGCTTCTGCCGTGCCAATGGCATCGGTCATGGACTGGGGGGTCAGGATAATCAGCACCGCATCCACCCCCCTGTCGGACAACACCGTGGCCAGGGTATTTTCATACCGGTCTTTGGCCGCATCCCCGATCACATCCACGGGATTGTGAAAATTGGCAGTGGCCGGCAGATATTTTTTCAATTCCTTGACCGTTTCCTCTGAAAACCTGGCCAGCTTCAACCCGGACTGCTCACTCATATCCGTGGCAATAATGCCCGGCCCCCCTGCATTGGTGACAATGGCAATCCTGTCCCCCGTGGGATATTTATTGGCGGCAAAGGCCTGGGCATAATCAAACAGCTGGTTCACGGTTTTGCACCGCAAAATCCCCGACATGGTGAAGATTCCGTCATAGATGGCATCGGAACCGGCCAAGGCACCGGTATGGGAAGCGGCAGCCGCTGCTCCGGCAACCGAAGATCCGGACTTGATAACAATCACATGGGTGGGATTGGTGCCCGAGGTCATTTCCCGAACTTCCGTGACAAACTCTTCCGAAGTTCTGGACAATTCTTCCATATAGATCATGACCACATCGGTATCCGGATCTTTATGATAATACCGCAGCAGATCCAGCTCATCCACATCTGCCTTGTTACCGATGGAGATAAATTTTGAAAACCCGAACCCCTTGTCTGCCGCATAATCCAAGACCGCCGTGCAAAGGGCGCCGCTCTGGGAAATGAACGACACATTGCCCGGCTTCGGCATCCTGGCTGAAAAACTGGCATTCAGGGAAACTTTTTTAGACGGGTTGATCACCCCCAGACAATTGGGGCCCACCAGGCGAACCCCTGCCTGGGCGCAGAGTTCTTTTATCTGGATCTCCATCAGGGCCCCTTCTCCGCCCACCTCCTTAAAACCGGCAGACACGATAACGATCCCCTTTACCCCCTTTGCAATGCACTCTTTCACCGAGCCCAGGGCAGCCCTGGGCGGCAGGATAATCATGGCAAGATCTATGGGATCCGGGATGGCGGCAATGCTGGTATAGCATTTTACACTGAGGACGGATTTGGCTTTGGGGTTTACCGGATACAGGGTACCGGTATAGCCGCCGTACAATATATTGGCAAAAATATCATGCCCCACCTTTCCCTTCTGGGTTGACGCCCCGATCACCGCAATTGTTTGTGGAGAAAAAATAGCATCCAGCTTGTCCATATGATGACTCCCTTGCTCTCTTTAGGATAAAAGTATTTTCAATGACAGTATAAAATAATAATTGTATAAAATATTGTCTCAGGGTCCATAAGTAAAGGGACGGATGTAAAAAAGGTGCGGGAATTCTTTGGAGCCTCAAAAAAAAACCGGCGGCGTCACCTTTGGCAACACCGACGGTTTTATTCTATTCCCCAGGCAGGCAAAACTGCCCGAAAAGCACTGTGTCTTGCTTATCCGAGAGCCAATTGAGCGGATCTGAGGGTGTTTTTCATGAGCATGGCAATGGTCATGGGTCCAACCCCGCCCGGAACAGGCGTAATCTTGCCGGCAATCTCTTTGGCCGCCTCATAGTCAACATCCCCTTTGAGGATGGCTTTTCCGGTTTTTTCATTCATGCCCACCCGGTTTACGCCCACATCAATAACCGTGGAGCCGGGTTTGATCCATTCGGGTTTCACCAGGTCCGGCACACCGGCGGCCACAATAAGGATATCGGCCCGCTTGCAATGGGCGGCAAGATCCTTGGTCCGGGTATGGACGATGGTCACGGTGGCATTGGCACCCACTCCCTTCTGGGCCATCATCATGGCAATGGGCTTGCCGACAATATTGGATCTGCCAACCACAACCACTTCTGCCCCGGAAGTTTCCGTACCGGACCGGACAATCATCTCCTGGATGCCCGCAGGGGTACAGGGAAGAAACTTCACTTCATCGCCGCCGATCATGAGGCGCCCCACATTGACCGGATGAAAGGCATCCACGTCTTTGTCGGGGTTGATGGCATTGAGGACCTTTTTGTCATCAATGTGTTTGGGCAGGGGCAGCTGAACCAGGATACCATGGATATCCGGGTCGTTATTGTACTTGTCAATCAAGGCAAGCAGGTCTGCCTCTGAAATGTCGTCGGGCTGGTCATCCTGAATTTCGTGGAAACCAAGACTGATGGCTGTTTTAACTTTTAAGGTAACATAGCTGATGGAAGCAGGGCTTGATCCCACCAGAATGGTCACAAGACCCGGCACCTTGCCGTACTTTTGTTTCATCTGGTCAACTTCGGCTTTGACCTCTGAGAGGATCGCCTTTCTTATTTCAGTACCGCTGATAATTTCTGCAGTCATACTTTTTTCTCCTGATGGCTGTCAATAAGCGGTATCCGGCAAGATGGCGCCCGATACCGCTTGGTTTTATATATTTTGAAGGATTTGGTTAGAATACGCCCTGAACCTTACCGGTTTCAACATCCACATCCACCCGCTTGAAGGCCGGGTTGGAACTGGTACCCGGCATCAGGCTGATGGCACCTGCCACAGGAACGATAAAACCTGCGCCTCCATAAGTCAGAACTTCTCTGATGGTCAGTCTCCAACCGGTGGGAACGCCCTTGAGCGCCGGATTGTCGGACAAAGACAGATGGGTTTTCACCATGCAAAGCCCCAGGCCCGCAAGTTTCGGATCGGCTTGGATCCTGGCAAGGGCCTTGTTGGCTTCCGCAGAGTAATCAACGCCGTCAGCACCGTATACCTCTTTGGCAACCAGCTCAATTCTCTCTTTAACCGGCATATCCAGTTCATACAAGAATTTAAATTCGGATTTTTCCTCGCAGGCTTCAACAACGGTTTCTGCAAATTCAATGGCACCGGCACCCCCCTGCTCCCAGTGACGGGAAAGGGCAACCCTTGCGCCTTCTTTTTCACACAACTCACGCACCTTTGCAATCTCGGCATCGGTATCGGTATAAAAGGCGTTGATACAAACAACAGGAGAGATACCGGCTTTTCTCACGTTCCGGATGTGATGGATGAGATTGCCGCAGCCCTTTGCCACCCAGTCTACATTCTCAGTGCTGTATTCCACTGGCATGGCCTTTCCGGGAACGGGAACAGGCGCACCACCGTGACATTTCAGAGCCCGGATGGTGGCAACCACAACTGCGCAATCGGGTTTCAAACCGGAGTAACGGCATTTGAGGTTCCAGAATTTTTCAAACCCGATATCCGCACCGAATCCAGACTCGGTCACATGGTAGTCGGCAAGTTTCAGGCCCACTTTATCGGCAATGATGGAGCTCTGGCCAATGGCGATATTGGCAAAGGGGCCGGCATGGACGATGACGGGCTGGCCTTCAAGGGTCTGCATGAGAGAGGGATTCAGGGCATCCACCATCCAGGCTGTCATGGCACCGGCCACCTGGAGATCTTCGGTGGTAACGGGTTTGCCCTTCTTGGTATAGGCAACCACAATCTTGCCCATTCTTTCCCGCATGTCTTTGAGATCTGTTGCAATGGCCAGGATGGCCATAACTTCGGAAGACACGGCAATGCCGAATTTTGATTTCATCATGAAACCGTCGGACTTGCCGTTAACACCGTCAATACCGATGATGATGTTCCGCAGGGACTGGCAGCAGAAATCCATGATCCATCCCATTTCCACGTTGGTGGGATCGATATCAAGGCGTTTCATGCCGGACAGTCTTTCCAGCTGTTCGTCGGTATAGTTTCTTTCATGCTGCAGACGGGATGTCAGGGCAACCATTGCAAGGTTATGGGCATTCATGATGGCATTGATGTCGCCGGTAAACCCAAGGGAAAACGGTGTTAAAGGAATACACTGGGCAAGCCCGCCGCCGGCTGCAGAGCCTTTAATGTTCATGGTGGGTCCGCCGGAAGGCTGACGAATGGCGGCACATACGTTTTTGCCAATTTTACCAAGCCCCTGGACAAGTCCCATACTTGAGGTGGATTTACCTTCTCCCAGGGGAGTGGGCGAAATCGCAGTCACATCAATGTATTTTCCATCGGGTTTGTCCTTCAGCCGCTCAAGGACCGCTCTAAAATCTATTTTCGCAATATAGTGACCTTGGGGAAGAAGCTCTTCTTTGGTAAGTCCCAATTTTTCACCTATTTCATAGATGGTGAGCATTGTTTTTTCTGCGTCTTCTGCGATTTCCCAATCTGCGTGTTTTGTTGGATCTAATGCCATGGTTTACTCCTTTATTGATTTGGGCTCTTAGGAACGAGCCTGTGATAAAAAGTATTATGAAACCAAGTCTACCCTTTTTGGTCTTTTACAGACTAACTGAATATCCTACCTATCTAAATAAATATAAAAAATCAACTTTTTTCCGTCACCAGAATTTGGATTTATAAACTAAATCAAATTCAATGGGCTGCGACATCATCCAGATACCGCAATAAGCATTGATAATAAGGCTGTTCGGGCATTTCGAGCACTGTTCCAATAATTGCACTCATCTATTGACAAACCCCCATACAAATTATAAATCATATGCTGTTATCAAATTGTCAACCTATAATATAGGGTAAATATATGGAAACAAGCATCAAAACTGTTTTATCAACGTTTGATTTATTCGTTTCCGTTTCTATTTACTCTCTTGTGATAACATCATGTCTATTTAATCTTAACCCCCCCCAACTCATAACTATCTTTAAATCTTAGGAGGTAACAGTGGGATTTGAAATAACCAAAGAAACCTATGCCGGCAGTATCAAAGGCATCACCATTGGAAAAGGTGATAATGCCCTTACCGTCGGCGGCCAGACAAGCTATCCTTTTTATCAGTTTGAAGGAAAAATGCCCAACAAACCCGTGATTGCCATGGAAATATGGGATATCGCGCCTGAAGACTGGCCCGAGGCCGCAATCGCTCCGTTTAAGGATGTTGTATCTGATCCGGCGGCATGGGCAAAGAAATGTGTGACTGAATACGGCGCCCAGGCCATTGTTCTCCAACTCAAAAGCACGGACCCAAATGACAAGGATGCCAGCCCCGATGACGCGGCCGCAACGGTTAAAAAGGTCCTTGGCGCCATCAATGTTCCCCTGATTGTCTGGGGCTGTGCCGTGCCGAGCAAAGATGGCGAAGTCCTAAAAAAAATCTGTGAGGTGTGTGATGGTGAAAACCTGATTATCGGGCCTGTTGAAGAAAAAAACTATAAAGGGATCGGCGCTGCAGCCATGGGCTATGGCCATACGGTCATCTCTTCCTCTCCCATTGATGTCAACCTGGCAAAACAGGTGAACATCCTCCTTGAAAACCTGGGCGTTTCCCTTGACAAGGTCATTGTTGACCCCACCACAGGCGGATTGGGTTATGGGCTAGAGTATTCCTACTCGGTTATGGAGCGCCTTTCCCAGGCAGCCATGACCCAGGGGGATGACAAACTTCAGAACCCCATGATCAACAACCTGGGCAATGAGGTCTGGAAATGCAAGGAAGCCAAACAGACCGTGGCCGATGCACCGGAACTGGGTGATCCGGAACGCCGCGCCATCCTCATGGAGGCCGTGGGTGCCGTTTCCTACCTGATGTCAGGCTCCAGCATCCTCATTATGCGCCATCCTGAATCCATTAAACTGACCAGAAGCTTTATTGATCTGATTTCCGACGGCGGTTCCGCCATGGATGTGGCCCCCATCACCAAACGTTTGGATGATGTGGAAATCGATTTTGCCGCCATGGCACCTGCACCGGACCTGACCATTGAGGAAGAAAAAAAGAAAGCCGCTCCTGCCAAAGCCGCCGCACCTGCCAAAGCGGCAGCCCCCGCAGCCCCGGCGGCAGCCCCGGCAGCCCCCAAGGCCCAAGCAGCACCTGCTCCCAAAGCTGAGGCTGCTGCCCCTGCCGTCGACCCGGCCGCAGCTGCCAAAGCCGCTGCCGATGCAGCCGAAAAAGCTGCTGCCGACGCAGCTGCCAAGGCCGCCGCAGATGCAGCTGCCAAAACAAAAGCCGATGCAGCGGCAAAAGCAAAGGCAGAAGCCGATGCCAAGGCAAAAATAGAGGCTGCAAAACAGGCTGAAAAGGACGAAGCATCCAAACGTGAAGCCGATGAACTGGCCCTGAAAGAAAAACGCGCTGCTGAAAGAGCGAAGGCATCAACGGTAAAAGCCGCTGCCCCTGCTGGAGAAGTTAAAAAGACTCCTGCAGCGATCAACAACAACATGCTGGAAAGAATCCTTGAAAACCTGGAAAGGATTCATAGAAGAGTCAGCTAATTAAAACAAATTGCGCAACACCAAAATGTTGCCGCAATTCTTTATATAATAATCAAGAGGAGGAACCTCTAATGGCAGAAAAGAAAGAGATAGCGGTCAAGGAGATAAAACTGGCGGATCCGAAAGAAGCGTCCGTTGATATTGCAACCCAAAAAATGATCATCCGTTCCCACGAACTTGGTGTGGAAACTATTTTTGACAGAGCTGTTAACATGAAGCAGTGTAACATCGGTATCCAGGGCACCTGCTGTAAAAACTGTGCCATGGGACCCTGCAGGCTGCCGCTCCCCAAATCCGGTATTGAAGGCGAAGACACCCGAAAAGGGCTTTGCGGTGCCACACCCAATACCATTGCTGCCCGTAACTTTACCCGAATGATTGCAGGCGGTGCCGCTGCCCACTCTGATCATGGTAGAGCCGTTGCCGAAGTCTTTTATCAGGCAGCCAACAAGCTGACCAATGACTATAAAATCAAAGATCCCATCAAACTTTTGGCCATTGCACCCCATTATGGTGTGGATATCAAAGTTGAAGTTGACGGGGTTATGGTTGACAGGGACATCGATGAAATTGCGGTTGAACTGGCCGATGTTGCCCTGGCCGAATGGGGCAAAAGCGGAAGCACTACCCTTGTTCCCAAACGATTCCCAAAAGTACGATATGAATTATGGAAAAAACTGGGTATCCTTCCCAGAAACATTGACAGGGAAATTGTCGAGGTCATGCACAGAACCCATATCGGTGTTGACCAGGATTACAAAAACCTCATGAAACAGGGTGCCCGATGTGCACTTGCAGACTTGAGCGGCTCCTGGATTGCAACAGACCTCCAGGACGTTATGTTCGGAACACCCTCACCTTTGATTTCAGAAGCCAACCTGGGTGTCATGAAGAAGGACCATGTCAACATCATCGTTCACGGCCATGAGCCCATACTTTCTGAAATGATTGTTGCGGCATCCCAGTCCAAAGAGATGCATGAACTTGCACTGAAAGTGGGTGCAAAAGGCATTCAGCTCAGTGGTATCTGCTGTACAGCCAACGAAGTTCTTCAAAGACACGGCGTTCCCAATGCAGGCAACTTCTTGCAGCAGGAATTGGCCATTGTAACAGGGGCTTGTGATGCAATGGTTGTGGATGTTCAGTGTGTATTCCAGAACCTGGCCAATGTGGCAAAATGTTTCCACACCAAGCTGATCACCACCCACCCCATCGCCAAGATGGAACAATCCAATGTTGTTCACATTGAATTTGACGAGCACCATGCCATGGAAGATGCCATGAGAATCGTGACCATGGCTGTTGAGAACTTCAACAACCGTGGTGCCGAAGTCCAGATTCCGCCTGAAAAACAATCCCAGGTGGCAGGATTTGGCGTTGAATCCATCAAATATCATCTGGGCGGTACCTTCAGGGGCACCTACTATACCCTGAACGACAATATGATAAACGGCCGGATTCGCGGTGTTGCCGCGGTTGTCGGGTGCAACAATGCCAGACAGCAGCACAACAATGCCCATCTGACGGTTATCAAAGAGCTGATCAAGAACGATGTCATTGTTCTGACCACCGGTTGCGGTGGTATCACTGCCGCCATGGCCGGCCTGCTCCAGCCGGATTCTGCCGCAGCTTACTGCGGCCCCGGGTTGGCTGAAATTTGCGAAACGGTTGGTATCCCCCCTGTCCTTCACATGGGCTCCTGTGTTGACAACTCCAGAATTCTCAATGCGGCCATTGAAGTCGTAAATGCCGGCGGCATGGGCAACGATCTTTGTGACTGGCCGGTTGCCGGTTCTGCCCCTGAATGGATGAGCGAAAAAGCCATTTCCATCGGACAATATGTTGTCTGCTCTGGTATTTACACTGTATTTGGCGGAACCCTCCCAATTGATGGTGCTCCGGTATTTAAAGAGTACCTCAAATCCGGCATGGAAGAGCTCTATGGCGGCATGTGGGATGTTGAAGCAGACCCCATCAAACATGCCCATCTCATGATTGCCCACATTGATAAAAAACGTAAAGAGCTGGGTATTGATAAGGCAAGGGAAAGGGTCATGATGGACATGGCTTCCCGCCAGGCCCTTGAAGGTTAATTGGATTGTTGCACAAAACTGATAATACATTAAATCCTCAAAGAAGGAGGAAGAAAATATGTCAAAATTGATCGCATTTGCTGCCATTCAGGGTGGATACAAAGTAGTTGCCCAGGCAGAAGGACAGTTGGAAAAAGCACTTCAGACCTATGATGCCAGTACAAAAGTGGGGTTCCCCAACACGGCTTATTATTTGCCGGTAATTTATTCTCTGACCGGGCTGAAAGTTGAAACCCTTGAAGACCTGAAAAAGCCCATGGCCTTTGCAAAGGGACTCCTACCGCCCCATATCAAACTGAAAAACTGGCTTCCCTACCTGGGGCCATTGCTGGATGCCGGTATGGCCGGTATCCTCTCCTATGAAGTCATCGAAGCCTTAAGATACCTGAATGAACCCGATTTCTATATTGCCCAGGAAGATCCGGACATTGAAAACGGCAAACTCTGGGTGGGTGCTGCCGATGACACCATCCTGAGAAAACGCGGGGTCGAATTTGTTGATGGCTCCGCCCCCGGATTTGCCGCCATGGTCGGTGCTGCCCCCAACAAAGAAATCGCCAAGATGATCGTTGAAGACTACCAGAAACGGTCTCTGTATATCTTCTGCGCAGCCAATCACAACGGCAAGACCCTTGTTCAGCAGTGCCTGGATGCCGGTATGCAGATCGGGTGGAACACCCGTATCGTTCCCTTTGGTCCGGATATCTCTTCTGCCGTATTTGCCCTGGGCTTTGCCAACAGGGCTGCCATGGCCTTTGGCGGGGTTCAGCCGGGTGATTACAAAACAATTCTCAAATACAACAAAGACAGGGTATTCGCCTTTGTCAACGCCCTGGGCGATGTGGGCACCGAATGGGGGGTTGCAGCTGCCGGTTGTGTAAACTGGGGTTTCCCCACAATTGCAGACACACCCATTCCTGAAATTCTGCCCACGGGTATCTGTACCTACGAGCATGTGGTGGCACCGGTTGCCCATGAAGACATGGTTCAAAGATCCGTTGAGGTCAGAGGTCTCAAGGTTCAGGTTGCCGATATCGAGATTCCCTGTGCCTTCGGACCTGCCTATGAGGGTGAACGTGTCCGCGGTGCTGATCTGTATGCACAATGCGGCGGTGGCAAGACCCAGTGTACCGAACTTGTAAAAATGGCCGATATGGGTGCCATCGAAGACGGCAAGGTTGTCATCGTAGGACCGGACATTGACGGCATCAAAGAGGGCGGCACCTTCCCCTTGGGAATCAAGGTTGAAATC
>Ga0180007_10003519_pt1 | contig 17359 bp, 13 predicted proteins | sample MM_PC_MetaG_FD_121122 | JGI IMG/M metagenome (GOLD analysis project Ga0180007, IMG submission 121122) | Groundwater microbial communities from the Aspo Hard Rock Laboratory (HRL) deep subsurface site, Sweden - MM_PC_MetaG | ecosystem: Environmental > Aquatic > Deep subsurface > Groundwater... | reverse complement strand
GATATCGAACTGCCGTTGCCTTTGGGCTACGATAACCAAACCGATCATGACAAGCTGCTTGATCTGGTGAGAGATCATTGCGAGACCTACCTGCAGGCAGAAGTACTCCCCCATGTTCCGGATGCGTGGATTGACCACAACAAGACCAAAGTCGGCTATGAGATTCCGCTGACCCGACAATTCTACGTTTACCAGCCGCCAAGACCTCTTGAAGCGATTGCCAAAGAGATCAGTCAGCTGGAAAAAGAGATTATTTCCATGCTCAGCGAGGTGCTGTAATGAGTATAAAATTACAAGAATCGGAACTGATCAGCATGCTGTCGGAATTACGGAAATTGCCAACAGAAACTGAATGGCTGGAATTAAAACACAACAATGAAGATCCTCAGGAAATAGGCGAATACCTTTCTGCACTGGCTAATGGAGCCGCCCTGAACGGTAAGGTCCACGCCTATATGGTATGGGGGGTGGATGATTCCAGCCACGACATCATTGGAACCGCATTTAACCCTGGTATAGCCAAGATAGGCAATGAAGAGCTGGAGAGCTGGTTGCTGCGACTGCTTTCACCCAAGATCAATTTTCATTTTTATGCCTTTGTTCACGACGGAAAACCAATGGTGCTCCTGGAGATAGGGGCTGCCTTCAGACATCCGGTTCAATTTAAAAACATCGAATATATCCGTATTGGCTCTTACAAGAAAAAGCTGAAAGATTATCCTGAGAAAGAGCGCGAACTGTGGCGGGTCTTCGATCGTATTCCATTTGAAAAAGAGGTCGCAGCTGAAAACATTGCCACAGAAGATGTGCTGAAATTGCTGGACTATCCAGCATATTTTGACTTGCTTTCACTTCCCCTGCCAGAAGGACGAGACGGAATTTTAGATTCACTTGCTACAGAAGAAATGATCCGCAAGGGCAATGGCGGGAAATGGCATGTTACGAATCTGGGGGCGGTTCTTTTAGCGCGCAGATTGTCTGATTTTCATACCCTCAGGCGTAAGGCCGTTCGCGTTATTCTCTACAAAGGGGAAACCCGGGTCGAAACCATTCGAGAACAGGAAGGTGGAAAAGGGTATGCGGTCGGTTTTGAGGGGTTGATTGAATATGTAAAAAACCTGCTTCCAAGTAATGAAGTGATCGGACAGGCATTGCGCAAAGAAGTCCCCATGTTTCCTGAGCTGGCCATCCGCGAGATGGTCGCCAATGCCATCATTCATCAAGACTTCCATATCACCGGAACCGCGCCGCTGGTTGAGATTTTTGCCAACCGCATGGAAATTACCAATCCCGGACTTCCGCTGGTGAAAACGGACCGCTTTCTGGACAGCCCGCCCAAATCCCGCAATGAAGCGCTTGCGTCTTTCATGCGTCGAATCGGCGTATGTGAAGAGCGCGGCAGCGGCATTGACAAAGTGGTTTTTCAGACCGAACTTTACCAGCTTCCGGCCCCCTTGTTTGAACAAACCGAAGAACATACCCGGGCAGTATTGTTTGCTCACCGGGAATTCAGAGACATGGACAAACAGGATCGTATCCGTGCCTGCTATCTGCATGCCTGCCTGCGGTATGTTCAGCGCGATTATATGACCAACAGCACTCTGCGTGAACGTTTCGGCATTGCAGAGAAAAACAGCTCCATGGCTTCCAGAGTCATTAAGGATGCACTGGAAGCCGACAGCATTGTGCCTTATGACAGCCAGGCGTCCCGAAAATTCATGAAATATCTGCCATGGTGGGCCAAATGAACCTTTTATTTGACGGTTATTTGACTGGAGAGGGGAACGCGGCACCCCTGACCGGACCTAACGCATTGAAAATAAACATGTTAGACGCTTTGTCTTTATTTGATCGCTACTTGACTGAAGGGATGCAACTCCCCTTTTTTTCCTGTTTCAAACATCGAATAAGCGCAACCGTCCGGAAATGCCGGAACGTTCAAACCAAAGCCGGCCATGAGATTCTGCTGACCCGACAATTCTACGTTTACCAGCCGCCACGCCCGCTTGAAGCCATTGCCAAAGAGACCAGTCTGCTGGAAAAAGAAATTGTTTCCATGCTCAGTGAGGTGCTGTGATGGGGGATAAGCATTTACAGGAAGCAGTTCCGGATGGTGCTGCGGCTGTGAGGTATCAGCCTTATTCGGAGTATAAGGAATCGGGTGTGGAATGGATAGGGAATGTGCCGAAGCACTGGGGTGTAAAACGATTAAAGTTTCTTTCCATAAAAATTGGTAGCGGAGTCACTCCGCGTGGGGGGGCTACAGTTTATCAGAATTCTGGCATTCCACTGTTACGAAGCCAGAATATTCACTTTGATGGATTGAAACTGCATGATGTGGCTTTCATAGATGAGTCTGTGCATGCAGATATGAAAAACAGTCAGGTCAAAACTGGTGATGTATTATTGAATATTACCGGAGCCTCTATTGGCAGGTGTTATTTCTGGGGTGATGAATACGAAGACGCCAACGTAAATCAGCATGTTTGCATAATTCGGCCAAACGCAATAATCACAACTTCATATCTTTTTTACGCAATGAGTTCTGATGCTGGGCAAACACAAATAAACGTTGAACAAACCGGGGCTGGTCGAGAAGGTTTAAACTTTGAGGCACTGAAAACCTTTTCTTTTTCGCTTCCATCCATTCCAGAGCAGCAAACTATTGCGGCATTTCTTGATTATAAAACAGCGAAGATTGATGCGCTGATTGCCAAAAAAAAAGCGCTTCTGGAGAAGCTTTTGGAAAAGCGCACCGCCCTCATCAGTCACGCCGTCACCAAAGGGCTTGATCCCAAGGCCTCCATGCGTGACTCCGGCATCGACTGGCTCGGGGAAATCCCGGCGCATTGGGAGACGAAGAGGATAAAGCATTTGCTGAAATATAAGAAAGCTGCAATTAAAACCGGCCCCTTCGGCAGTCAACTTCAAAGCTCGGAAATGAATGATAGTGAGGTGAAGGTTTATAATCAAAAAAATGTAATTAGTCAGGATCTTAAAGGCGGAAACAACTATATATCGTTCGAAAAATATAGAGATTTAATAGCATTTGAAGTTTTTCCAGATGACCTCTTGGTGACTACAAGGGGAACAATAGGTCGATGTTTAATTGTGCCGCATGACGCTGAAAAAGGTATTTTACATCCATGTTTAATGCGACTGCAAATCAACCAGAAGCAAATTCTGAACAGTTACCTGAAAGTTTTGATTGGAGAAAGTGGGTTCGTTTTTGAGCATTTGAAATTGATGAGTAATGCAACAACAATCGAAGTGATTTATTCGGAATCACTAAAAGAAGTTTGGTTACCAATCCCACCTGTTGATGAACAGTATAAAATTCTTGAACACCTTAATGAAAGCATTGGTGAGCTGGAAGCTTTCACTCATAAAGTGGAGATCGTCATCACCCGCCTCCAGGAATACCGTTCCGCCCTCATCACCAATGCCGTAACCGGCAAGATCGACGTGCGCAATTTCCGTCTCCCTGAAGCTGAGGAGCTTGTCAACCATGGATAATGAGGCAAGGCGGGAAAACATTAAAGACTTTAAAGTCATTAGCGACCTTAACAGAGAGGCTTTCTCATGACAGACGAGCTCATCCCCAGAAAAGGCAACTACCGGAAGCTGATCAGTTATCAGAAGGCGGAAGCCATTTACGATATGACCTTTTATTTCTGCAAAAACTATCTGCGGCGCGGGGATCGCACCATTGATCAGATGGTGCAGGCGGCGCGGTCGGGCAAGCAGAATATTGTGGAGGGGTCTGCCGCTTCGGCCACCTCCAGCGAGATGGAGATCAAGCTGGTGAGTGTGGCCAAGGCCAGTCTTCAGGAACTGTTGATCGATTATGAAGATTATCTGCGGACACGGGAGCATCGGCAGTGGGAGGAAAATTCCAAGGAGCTGAACGCCATGCGCCAGCTGGGGCGTGAGCATAATGACACGGCCTTTTTCATGGAGATGGTCAAAACCCGTCCGCCGGAGACCATTGCCAATATGGCGATTGTGCTGATCAAGCAGACGGATTATCTGCTTTTTAAACAACTGAAGGCACTTGAAGCGGCCTTTCTGAAAGATGGCGGCATGCACGAGAAAATGACGCGCATGAGAATAGCGGCTCGAAAAAAGAATAGACCTTAAGGACGTTAATGACTTTAAAGACCCTAACGGAGAACTCCATGCATAAAGAAATTGATTTTGAAAATGCTATTGAGCACATGCTGATCACCAGCGGTGGGTATCATAAAGGCGATGCCAAAGGATATGACCCGGAACGGGCGTTATTTCCTGATGATATAATTGGCTTTATAAAGCAGACCCAGCCCAAATTCTGGGAGCGCATCACCCAGCTGGATGCGGCTAAAGCGTCCACAATGCTCATCGACAGTCTGACCAAAGAGCTGCATGCCAAAGGGGCTCTATCGATATTGCGTGAAGGCTTCAAGTGCGTTGGCAAGACGGTGCGTTTGGCCTTTTTTTCTCCCAATACCGGACTGGATCCGGCAGCTGCCCAGCGTTTTGGTCAGAACCGGTTGACGATTGTAAGACAGGTCAAAACAAAGACCTGTGCCATCCCGGATATTGTTCTGGCGGTAAACGGTTTGCCGGTGGCAACGCTGGAATTGAAAAATCCCATGTCCGCCACACGCTGGACAGTAGAAAACGCCAAGTATCAATATCGCTTTGAGCGGGACCCTAAAGATCCGCTGTTTGCGTTCAAAGAACGCTGTCTGGTTCACTTTGCCGTCGATACAGAGCTTGTCTATATGACAACAAAACTGGAAGGGAAAGATACATTTTTCCTGCCCTTCAATCTTGGGGAGAATCAAGGTGCCGGAAATCCGCTGGCCTATGGGGATGTGCGCACCTCTTATCTCTGGCGGCAGGTGTTGACCCGTGACAGTCTCATGGATATTCTGGCCCGGTTTATCCATCTGGACGTCGAAGAAAAGAGCGTGGTAACCCATAAAGGGATTAAGCGCATTCGAAAAGAAAAGATGATATTCCCACGTTATCATCAGCTTGCTGCCGTAAGAAAACTGACCGATCATGCAAAGGCGAATGGTTCCGGTCATAATTATCTGATTCAGCACTCGGCCGGATCGGGAAAATCAAACTCTATCGGCTGGCTGGCGCACCGGTTGTCCAGCCTGCATGATGCGGACAATGAAAAGATTTTCCATTCGGTGGTGGTCATTACAGATCGCCGGGTACTGGATCAGCAGCTGCAGGATACGATTTTTCAGTTTGAACATAAGCTTGGGGTGGTTCAAAAAATCGATGAAAACACCCAGCAGCTGGCCAGGGCCCTGGCCGATGGCGTCCCGATTATCATTTCCACCATCCAGAAGTTTCCTTTTATCTCACAGGCCATAAAAACCCTTGAGTCGAAAGGGAGATCGATCGAGATAGCCACTGAAGGAAAACGGTTTGCCGTGATCGTGGATGAAGCCCACAGCTCACAGAGCGGTGAAACAGCCATGGAGCTGAGAAAAATTCTGAACAAAGACGGCATTGAATCGGCAATCGCCGAACAACTCCTGGATATGGAAGATGAAACCTTGAGTGAAGCGGCTAAAAAAAATCTTCTCCGGGAGCAGCTAAAGCGTCCCAAACAGCCAAACTTGAGTTTCTTTGCCTTTACCGCAACGCCGAAATTTAAAACGCTTTGCGTGTTCAATGAGCCGGGAGCCGACGGCAAGGCGCCGTTTCATCTATACAGCATGCGACAGGCGATCGAAGAAGGATTTATTCATGATGTTCTTGAACATTATACCTGCTACAAACGCTACTATAAGCTGATTCAAAAAGCAGAGGAAGACCCGGAAGTTCCGCGTCGTAAAGCGGCCCGGGCACTGGCCCGTTTTGTTCAGTTTCATGATTATGAGATTGCCCAGAAGGTTGAAGTTATTGTTGAACACTTCAGAACGCACACCCGCCATAAAATCGGCGGGCGGGCAAAAGCCATGGTGGTCACAAGTTCACGTGAGCACGCGGTCCGTTACAAGCTTGGGTTTGATAAATATATCAAGCGCAAGGGTTACACCGACGTTAAGTCTTTGGTGGCTTTTTCAGGTGAAATCACACTGAAAGAATTTGCCGACAAGAAATTTACTGAAGTCGGTATGAACAACGGTATTAAAGAATCGGAACTACCGGAAAAATTCAATACGGAAGAGTACCAGGTTCTGCTTGTTGCTGAAAAATATCAAACAGGCTTTGATCAACCGCTTTTGCATACCATGTATGTTGACAAGACGCTTTCCGGAATTCAGGCAGTGCAGACCCTGTCACGCCTAAACCGTACAATTCGAGGAAAAACAGATACCTTTGTGCTGGATTTTGTGAATGAACCGGAAGATATATTCCTTGCCTTCAAACCATATTATGAAGTGACCGATAAAGGAGACGATACAGATCCACAGCAGCTGAACACGTTAGCCCATACCCTGATTAACTGGAAAGTATTTACCAATGACGAGGTAAACAGCTGGTGTGAAATCTGGTTCCGTAATCGTCTGAATCCAACAGGCGGTGAGCATAAAAAACTTAACGCGATGTTGGATGTGGCGGTGAAACGATTTGCAGATTTAAGTGAAGAAGATCAGAACCTGTTCAAAGGCCAATTGGTCAGCTTTCGGAATCTGTACAGCTTTGTTTCGCAAATCATACCGTATCAAGACTCTGATCATGAAAAGCTCTACTCCTATGTGCGTTTTCTAATTACCAAGCTGCCTCGAACAACGGATACGCGCACTGTACATATTGATGATGACGTTGAGTTGAAATATTACCGATTGCAGAAAATCAGTGAAGGGAAAATTGATTTAATGGTCGGTGAAGCCGAGGCTGTTTACGGCCCTACAGAGGTGGGGACCGGGCAGGCAGAAGATGATGTGCAGCTTTCTACTCTGGTTGACAAACTGAACGAGCGTTTTGGGACTGAGTTTACTCCTGCTGACCAGCTGTTTTTTGATCAGGTGCGAGAAACTGCCGTTGCCAATGAAAAACTGCGACAAGCAGTTATGGCAAACAGCCTTGAGAATTTCGAACCTGTTTTCAACAAGCAGTTGGAAAACCTGTTTGTTGAACGCATGGACGGGAACGAAGAGATTTTTATCAGGCTTATGAATGATGAATCTTTCAGAAATGTTGCGGCAACCTATCTGGTAAAAGCCGTGTACAGCCAAGTTAAAGAAACGACAGTTTAAGGGGTTACAGGGAGTAATACTATAAACGTTAAAGACGCAGCTATAAAAATGTTTATGGACTCCCCAAGCAATATGAAAGCGGCGTCGGCTACTTTTGTTATCGGTGACATAGCCCTTGATTTCTAATTTGGGAGATCAAAGCAAGGGTTTCAAGTGAAGACTACCTCCAAAGCAAGTCCCATTTCCCGAGTGGAAATTTACCCCAGACTCTCCCTGTTAGTCAACATTCATTTAAAATTATTCAAACCAAAAATATAGTTTTTTCGAATCTCAAAAATCAAAGATTCCTGCAACGAATCTTAAATGATTACAGGTGCGCGTTCTGCAACTTGCATCTGAAGCAAATTCGATTCGTGAAATATCCGGGTTGCAGGGATCATGGCCGGGAACTGTAAATTAAATGTGGGTTGCCCCTGTCCCCCCTCCGGGTGCCTGGTCTTTCTTCACGATTGAGAATAGTATTTGCCAATCCTTTATACTTTTGATAGCGGATGAAGATGAGATTGCCAAAAGATATAGGGAGGATATAGGATGATAGGCAACATTCAAGTGGAAAGAAAAAACAAGATTGCCCTGGTGACCCTGAACCGCCCAGGCAAAAAAAACGCGTTCGATGAATCCATGTTCCGGGGCCTGGAAAGTGTTACCGAAGAATTGAGACAAAATCTTCCCCGGGCCATTGTCATCACCGGCGCAGGAGACGCTGCCTTTTGCACAGGCTTTGATGTGAATCCTGAAAACCCTTTGGTGACACAATTTTTAGAAGTGTTGGACAGCAAGGATCTGGCATTGGCCGGAAGACTGGTCAGCCGTATTCGGAACGCAGTGGACAATTTTGTTTCCCTTCCGGTTCCCATAATTGCCGCTATCAACGGATTGGCCTATGGCGGCGGCATGGAGCTTGCGACAAGGTGCGATCTGCGGGTGATGGACAAAGCGGCATTCCTGTGTTTTTCAGAAGTGCGGCTGGGGTTGATGCCCGATTGGGGAGGCGGCGTGTATTTAACCAGGCTTGTCGGAACGGGCGCAGCTTCAGACCTTATACTGACCGCTCGCAGGGTAGGTGCTGGCGAGGCTTTGAAAATAGGTCTGGTCAACCGCGTCAGCGAACAGGGACAATCTGTCAGTGAAGCAACGGATCTGGCAGAACAGATCGCCCAAAACGGGCCCAGGGCTGTCCGCCATGCATTGGCGGTGATTCGGCAAACCCCGGGACTGCCCTTGGAAAAAGCACTTGAGCTGGAAGCTGAAACTGCGGCCCGACTCATTGTGTCGGGAGAGTGTCTGCAGGGTGTCACCGCATTTATGGAGAAAAGGGCGCCCGAATTTTAGGGATCTCAACTTTCGGGGTTGGCCAATTTAACATGGGGTCAGGCTTTCTTTATTGCAGTTTGTTCAGTCTAAAACTGAAATAGTGATAAAAAGCACAATAAAAAAAGCCTGACCCGCTCCTGCAAAGACGACGTCCGAAAGTTGGGTTAGGGATATTCTAAAAGCAAAGGAGGTCACATGGAAATAAAAATAGATAAAATCTTTTGCGAGCTGGAAGTATCGGATATAGACAATGATAAACGAAGGATAACAAGGCTGACAGGGCAAGATACCCACCTCTATGATGACCAGAAACGCTATTTGAATGTATATGCGTCCCTCATGGCCTCTCCGGTTGGAAAATTCAGTGAAAGCCTGGAAGATAAGGAGCGGATCATTCACCGGTTTGACTGGCAGTTTGGCGTTTCCACACCGTCGGCAGAAGCCGCCGTCTTTGACTGGGTGGCCCAATTAAGGGATGAAAGGAGTCTCTGTGTTCAAGTTTTAATACAGCCCCTTGATCAGGACTGTGAATGCATTGTGGCTTCAGCTGATTTCAACGGGTTCATGCCGCTGAACACAATGAAAGATGAGTCGACAAATTATCTGAGCCTGGCAGGATCCATTATCGGCGGTGTCAGTCCGGTTCCCATATTGTCCAAAGCCATGGGCCTGCTGACCGGGGAGGCAGACAGAAAGGAAGCCGCAAAATATGAAAACCGATTTAAGAACATGTTCCGGTTGTTCCGGTTTTTAACCGATAACGGAAATCAAGGCCTGGAATATGTATTAACCAAAGATGTGCTTGCCCAGTGGGGAACCTTTCTCAAAGGATCCTTCGGCCTTTGCTTTATCCGGAATTCATCCAAGGATGCAACTTCGTGTGATTACCGGATCAAGCTGTTGCCCAAGCTGGGGTTTAAGAAAAAAGACCATCTTTGTTTTCTTCCTTCGCCCGGGCAACAGGAGGACCTGAAAGCTGAAATTGTCATCACCGTGAATGGCTGAACCGCAAAGGGTATGCCAAACAAAATTACATGTTGTTCGCCATCGGTTTTCCACACCAGGGACAAAAACTGGAATTGTTTCCGGAAACCGGTTTTTCACACCCGGGGCAGATGGTGGGTATGGGACCCAGCTCAATGATCAGTTCTCCTTCCCGAACCGGAATCATTTTTTTGTCTTCTTTATAATTGGCTTCTTTGACCACCCGTTTGACCATGCCGTCAATGGGAGATAAAATGGCCCTTTCCTGTTTCATTATGGTGATGTTAAACAGTTCTTCCCCTTTTTTAACGATATCTCCCGGCATCACATACACAATCCATAAATCCCCGTTGCTGGGGGATGCAATGTGAAATGTATTGTGTCTATCTGCCATCACGTCTGCGGTTGATTTCTTTTTGGACGTCTTGTCCAGGGTCACAGGGTAGACAAAAGACTCGGCATCACAGGTATACCGGACAAGGCATGTTCCCTGGTCATCGGGTTTGGATATATCCAGAAGAATCATCTGGTGGGGTTTCCCATTGGTATCGTTAAAATTGAATTCCTGACCGATTTCCAGACCTTCGAACCAGACATCAATGGGGAGAAGGTTGGGGTTGGCAAATTTCTGACGATAGTGGATGGTCGCCAATGCATCGGCCGGATGGTTCAAATACATGACCAGCTCTTCCTGGGACGGGTTCCGGCTGAGGTGGACGGACAACTCGTGTCTCTCTTTATCAATATCTATGGGTTCAAGTGTTCCCAGGGGAGAGTTTTCAGTTCGCAGTTCAATCACCTGCCGATAATCCGAGCCAAAGGCACTTTCATAAACCCAGTCCGGAGGAAAGCCAAGGGGAAGGCGTCCAAACCCTCCTTTGATGAGCTGCTTGAAGGAATCATTGCTTTCCCTGTAGAGGACCAGCCGTTCTTGCTTGAGCATTTCGCTTAAGGCCGCTTCCGGAACATCGGCAACATTTTCCAGTATGTGGAGCAGGTGGTGGACTTCGTTTTCCCCCCCCCGCTTAAATGCGGCGGTTACGGCAAGGAATGCCGTATTCCAGGTTATCTGGGATCCCGGGGTGACATCATGGTATCGGATGATTTTTCGGGTCCCGGCAAGGAAACGGAGCATATAGGGCAATAGGCTGATATAGCCCTGCTTAAGCGCGCCTTCCTGGGAAGAAGAGGTGGCGCCGCCGGGCATGGCATGGGAGACGACCCCATGGTCAACCCCCTTGAAATAGGGTGCTGTGTAGTGGTCGTAATAGGGCATGATCTGTTTTAAAACAAACCCGGTTGTATGAATCATTTCCCTGTTTAAATTGATGTTCAGACCCAGTTCCTCTTCCAGGTAGGCTGCGGTGGACAGGACATCTCCCTGGCCATACCACCGCACCGCTTCTCCAATGGCAGTATCAACAATGTTTGCCCCGGCAAGGGCTGCGGCGCCCACCGCAGGAACAAAGAGCCCGTCCGTACAATGCCGGTGGTAGTGGATGACCAGTTCCGGATATTTTTTCCGGATATCGCCCACCAATTGTTTGATGAACCTGGGGGGGCAGACCCCTGCCATGTCTTTAAGGCCCAGAATAACGCTTTTTTCGGCTTGTTTTTGTGTGAGCCCTCCCACACGTTTTACCATGGCCAGAATTTCATCCACCACGCCCAGATAGTGGGCAACATCAAATCCCTTGGCCCAGGAAAGGGAGATTGCCGGTTCAAATATATTGCCGGTGGAGTTTAAAACCACTTGGGCAAAGGGTTCCATGTTTTCAATATGGTTGAGAAAATCAAAACAGCGCACAATGTCGTAATCTTCACAGATCATTTCCCCGGTCAGCTGCATGAGGTTTTTCGGCTGGGGCTTGTAGCCAAGAAGATTGGTTGAGCGCACCAGAATCTGTTTGGGGGTTTTGGGGGCAAAGCGGTTCCATTCCCTGGCCTCGTTAAAGGGATAGGTCATGTTGGCCAGCATTGCAACATGGAAATGGGCCCCCCCGCCGTTTTCAAGGGAAAAGAATCCGCACTCATCCAGATAGGGACCGATAATGGCATCCTCGGCCAGGCGAAACCGGTTGCCGCTGTTGGACTGGGTAATATCCCGGGCAGTGGTGTCGGTGAAATGGACTTGATTTGAATCCCGAATAAAATCCAGCAGCGCCTGGCGGTCATTTCGGGGATAAAAACCCGGCACCTGGTTTTTTGCAATTTCAGGTAAACTGGGGTTGAACGGGCCCAGCCGTTTGTCTTCCCGTCCCCGATACGCTCCCAGTTTTACAAAAGGGTTATACCCCCTGGCTGAAATCTCTGCCACAAGGCGGCTCAATCGTAAGGATTGTAATTCATTGTCCTTGTATTGCAGCAATTCCGGTGCAGTTGAAATAAAATTGGTGTCACAATTGCCGGATTTGAACCGTTCATGGTTGATGATTTGCCGGTGGAAGGGGATGGTGGTTTTTAGCCCCCCGACGATATACTCTTTTAAAGAACGATTCATAATGCCCAGCACCTTTGGCCAGCTCCGGCCATAGGCCACCAGAAGCGCTGCCGCAGAGTCATATTGGGGCGGGAACTCATAGCCTGAAGAAATACAGGAATCAAGGCGGACGCCGGGACCGCCCGGTGAAATGTATTGGGTGATTTTTCCTGCATTGGGTTTGAAATTGTTCTGGGGATCTTCACAATTGATGCGGACCTGCATGGCATGGTTAAAGGGGATGGTCCGGGTTTCGTCAAAGCGCAACCGGGCGCCGAATGCAATTGCAATCTGCTCTTCAACCAGGTCAATACCATAGCGGCATTCGGTTATGCCGTGCTCCACCTGGAGTCTGGTGTTGACTTCAATGAGATAGGGCGTACCACTGCCATCCACCAGAAATTCCACTGTTGCCAGTGAATGATATCCGACTTTTTTGACCAGTTTTCTGGCATAGGACTTCAATTTTTCCCTGAGTTCAGGGGTCATCCCCGGCCAGGGTGAGGGCGTTATTTCCACAAGTTTCTGGTGGTTGCGCTGGATCGTGCAATCCCGCTCGTCAAAGGCAAACACATTTCCATACTGGTCTGCCACCACCTGGATTTCCAGGTGTCTGATAGAGGTCAGCAGTTTCTCCACGTATAGTCTGGGATTCCCGAATGCTGCATGGGCCAGGGCGGAAGCCTTATCAAAAGCGCTTTCCAACTGGTCCTCCTCAAAAATCTCATAGATACCCCTGCCGCCGCCCCCCCCTTCGGCTTTCAGCATGACGGGAAAACCGAGCTGTTTTGCGATGGTGCGTGCTTCAGAAAGGCTTACAGCCCCTTCGGACCCCGGTACAACCGGAACGCCCTGGCTTATGGCAAGGGCTCTTACGGCAACCTTGTTTCCCAGAAGGCGCATGGGTTCGGGTTCCGGCCCTATGAAAATAATGCCGGCCTGTTTGCATTTGTGGGGAAAAGAGGCGTCCTCGGAGGCAAAGCCCCATCCCGGATGAATGGCGGCAATGTTTCTGGCTTTTGCCAGGGAGATGATTCTGTCAATATCCAGGTACGCCCTTGTGTTTTCTCCCAGAAGCAGCAGTTCCTGGGCACTGGAGGTGAAGGGGGCGGTCTTGTCCACATCGGTTGTGGTGACCACGGGAATCCCATTGAGCACTTCCCGGATGGATCTTACAATTCTTCGGGCGGTGATCCCCCTGTTGGCAACCAGTATCCGTTTGCCTTTGATAATTTCAGCCACCTGTTCAAATGTTTTCTCTTCCATATTGACTTCCTTCCACTTGTTTTATTGGATCAAAGGACAAATACTTCCGGTTTGAATAATGGTTATTTCATTGTTCTTCAATAGTTTCAGCCCCCCGTTTTCAGCCAGGCCGATGGGTGTGGCATCCCAGGTCTTGTTTTCACGGTCAATGACGCGGACCCCGGTGTCCTTGAATGCCAGATGCGCATGGGCATCAAGGATGAACTGGGCGGGGGTTTGGGTCCTGAGGATCTGTCTGAAAATATCCCGGCACCGGCCCACTAGATTTTGCCAGAGGCAAAACGGGGTGAACTCATATCCAAAGTCTCTGAGGGATGCCGCCTCTATGAGCATGTGATTCCGAAGTTGTGTCTTTTCCGGGCTTGATATGAGATTGATTCCCACCCCGGCCACCACCATATCTTCTTTTCTTTCGATGAGAATTCCCCCGACTTTTTTATTGTCCATCATAAGATCATTGGGCCATTTTAAAGCCATTTTTATATTGATCTGGGCAAAGCTTTTCACCAGGCAATATCCCAGTACCAGAGGCAACAGGTCGTCCCAGGCTTTTGAAGGGGTGGGCAGACGGGTGGCGCTGTAAATATTGCCCGCCGGAGACATCCACATCCGTCCCAATTGCCCTCTGCCGTTCCACTGACGGGATGCCAGGAGCGACCCCCATTCCAGTAGACTTTTTTTTGAAATAAACTGCCAGGCCAGGTCCATGGAGGATTTACAGGGGCCTGTGAGGATCAATTGCGCTTTTTTTTGCGCTTGTCCGGACGTCCAGCACCTTTCTGCGGGGGTGTCGGGAAGGAAGGTGCCGGGCGTCCATGGCGACAGTGCGTTGATATCCGAAGCCCAGGAAACACATTCGTTTTTCAGCTGGTCCGGATCCGTCGGATATGCCATGCCGTCGGAACCTTCTCCCCACAGAAAACAGCCTTTCATTACAGCCAACTCCTAAGTTATCAAGGGGCCTGTTGTGCTGCCCCCAAAATAAAAAAAGGTCAATATTGAGGATATTGCTTAAAGACAATCCATATATTGACCTACGCTGCCGCTGATCCTTAAAAAAAATGCTGATGGATCCTCGGCCCTGTCCGTCATTTTTTTTGTTCACGTGCTCTGTCATACTCCCCGCATCGAAGCCCGGGACAGACTGCATGTATAATTAATGGGTTAGGGTTTGTCAACAAGGATTTTTGTTTATTGTTTTTCCCAAAAATACAATTGACAAACAGCCGGTGGCCCCATGCAATATTTCACAGCCGTTACACTAGTGGGTACAAACTTCCTGATCATCTTTTTCCAGTGCCTCTTGTGCGCTTTTCTGATATGCCTGGATGCTTTCCTTGATCCGGTTATCGGACAGGGCAAGGATTTTTGCTGCAGCCAGGGCTGCATTGGCCGGCTCCAAAACGGTCATGGGAGCAACCGCCGAAGGCATTCGCAGGCTGGAGAAAACATCTGCCCCCCCAAACGTATCGCTGTAGGGCGGGCAGGCAATGACCGGGCAAAAGGTCTGCGCATCTGTGAAGCCGCTAAGGGCATTGCTTCTTCCGGCCACTGTAATAAAGACCACCCCCTGTTTTTCATAGTCTTTAATCAGTTTATGGCATTTTAGCGGGACTTTATGGGCTGAAGCAACCCGAAGTATGCTTTCCACACCCAGTTTTTTAAGGGTTTTTTCAATTTTCCGGCACCAGTCAAGATCTGTCTTGGATCCCATTATGATGATAACTTTACCCATTTTTTTATCTCCTCTAAGTGTTTTGATTTTATTGTTTGATCCATACCCGTCCAACGGTTTCCAGATACGAAGCCCTTTTTCCCATGCACAGGAATGGTTTCAACCCGATAGTATAAAAAAAAACAGGCCGGCAGCGTTTTCACTGCCGGCCTATTCAAAGCTGATCACCGATTAAACGATTTTGATCCTCTTCTTATCTGCCAGTGATTTATAGTATCGGGAAATATTAGATTTGACTTAGGGTGTCAACGACTATTTTGGGGTCTCAGGAAGAAAATTTTTTTTCCACATCCTGCTCAAATGTGATGACAATAACCCGTTCGCCCGCTTCCGTGCTGATGTCTGTATGGAAACTGACACTGGGGATTCCTGTAATTTTCATGATAACTTCCCCCAATATTTTGCTGGAATTTTCCAGCAGCTTTGCCCGTATTTTCTTGATGAGCTGAATTCCATCCCCATCTTTTGCCAGATGTTTTTCAGCCGGTGTCAATACCCCTTTCAGGCGAATCAAAACCATGTCTTCAATGAGATGGCTTCTTACATCCGAGGGGCCGCGTCCCATATGCTCTTTTTCAAAAGCGATCAGGGCAGCGCTAATTTCGGCCTCCACCTGGCCTTTGCTTTTATTTTGAACCACGAGACGTCCTTTCTCCATAATTTGCCGTTGTCCCCGGCATTTGTTTGAAAACAGCAGTCACCAAACAATCTGTCATAAATTTCCGGCAATTGCAAATTTATTTGGGCAGATCCGATGGGAAGCCTCATTGGGAAGGGTTTATGAATCGGTCGCATTTTTGCAACTCAGGCCAGTCGCATCTTTGGTGTTTTGAAAACGGCTTTTAGAAACGGCTTTGTCCGTCTGTTTTTCAACCATTTGAATTTAATAGCTTTCTTGCTTATTTAACTGCCGATATGAAATTGGCATGCTCTTTGCTAATCTTTGCTAAATTGTCCAGGGCAAAGGAGGGGAAGGAATGAATGATTTTTGGAACAGGCATTCCCTGCAGTATCTTGAAATGGCCTTTGAAACAGGCAACAGGGAAAGGATTCAAACTCCGGATGGAACCGGTAAAAGAACAGGGGACTGCGGAGATACCATTGCGTTTTTTATCATGGTGGAAAAGGGCATTTTATCCCGGGTTTCCTTTGAAGTCCAGGGATGCCTGAATACGGTCGCCTGCTCCAATACCGTGGTTCGTCTGGCACGGGGGCTTCGTGTGGAAAAGGCCTGGGAGATCTTACCGGATCATGTGGCCTTATTCCTGGAAACCCTGCCCGATGACCATTACCATTGTGCAGAGCTTGCCGTTGGGGCGTTTTATCTTGCCCTTTCGGATTACCAGCATCAGAGGAACGATGGGATACCGGGTGACGTGGGAATCGGAGAAAATGGAAAATTATGAATTTTGCTAAATTTTGGAATCGTTCTAAGGGGTTTTTGAATTTTCCATAAAAAAAACCAAAGGAATACGGAGGTGACAAATGAATTTTATTATAACTAGCTGTATTTACAAAGAAAAGCATTATTGGTTTTAACTGGCATGGTTTCTGCTCTTAGGGGTTGCCATGGATGAAATCATTTTTTTAAGGTGAATAGAAAAGATATGAAAGACAAATTCCTTCACATCATGCTCGTAGACAATGACAGGCATGTGCGTGATGCCCTGAGGGTTTTTTTTGAGGGTAGCCGGACAGATTTCTTGATTTTCAAATCCGGCTTGGAAGGCCTTAATTCGCTTAAGTACCAGGACATAGATGTGATAATTTCAGATTATTTTTTGCCGGATATGGATGGGATTGATTTTTTAAACATGGCGGCAAAACTCCATCCCAATGCGACAAGAATTTTAATGGCCACCATGACAAATGATGAGATGGCACTGGGAATTGCCCAGGCCGGAATTGATAAATTCATTGAGAAACCGATTACCGTGGATTCTCTGGAAACCATTATTAAGGAATTGGAAATAAACAAGCTTTCTAAAGGACATCTGGATGGGAAATCCAATGAAGAATACTGATCATAAATGTAATTTATTAATCAGATGTCAGAATCACATTCATTTAGTGCATTATGGGGAGAAGTGTTTTGGGAAATAATACCATTGATCAAAACCTAGTCAGTGAAATAAAAAAACTGGGCGCCAGGGACATTGAGCTGTGCATGCAGTGCGGAAATTGCGCTGCCGCCTGTCCCTTGTCAAGCGGCACCACCACGTTTCCGCGAAAAATATACCGATACCTTCAGCTGGGGCTGAAAGATAAATTGCTGGAATCCCCGGAACCATGGCTTTGTTATTACTGCGGCGACTGCAACACCGACTGCCCCCGGGGGGCGGAGCCGGCCGAGACCATGATGGCCACCCG
>Ga0180007_10003518_pt1 | contig 17361 bp, 17 predicted proteins | sample MM_PC_MetaG_FD_121122 | JGI IMG/M metagenome (GOLD analysis project Ga0180007, IMG submission 121122) | Groundwater microbial communities from the Aspo Hard Rock Laboratory (HRL) deep subsurface site, Sweden - MM_PC_MetaG | ecosystem: Environmental > Aquatic > Deep subsurface > Groundwater... | reverse complement strand
ACCTGAATTGTTGTCGCCGGCAGGAAATCTGGAGAATTTGAAGGTTGCTTTTACTTATGGAGCAGATGCCGTTTATTTAGCAGGAAAAAAATATGGGTTGCGTGCCAAGGCGGATAACTTCACCCTGGATGAAATAAAAGAAGGCGTAGATTTTGCCCACAAGCAGTCCCCGGGCAAAAAGGTTTACGTAACATTAAATATAATCCCTCACAATAGTGACCTGGAAGGCCTGCCGGAATACATTAAAGCGTTAGAAAATATTAAAATAGGCGGAGTTATTGCTTCAGACCCCGGAATAATTTCTTTAATAAAAGAAATTTCTCCAGAAATGCCGATGCACCTGAGTACCCAAGCGAATAATACCAATTATAAAAGCGCGGCTTTCTGGCATGATTTAGGAATTAAAAGGGTTACACTTGCCAGGGAACTTTCTTTTGAAGAAATAAAGGAAATAGTTAATAAAACACCTGATACACTGGAATTGGAAGTTTTTGTTCATGGTTCTGTTTGCATATCATATTCCGGAAGGTGTATGCTTAGTAAATATATGATAAACAGAGACGCCAATAGGGGTGAATGCGCACATCCCTGCAGGTGGCTATACAGCGTACAGGAAGAAAAACGGCCGGGCGAATATTATGATGTGTATGAGGATGATAAAGGTTCTTATATATTTAACTCCAGGGATATGTGTTTACTGGAACATGTTCCTGCGCTGATTGATGTGGGGGTAACGAGTTTTAAAATTGAAGGAAGGATGAAGAGTTCTTATTATGTTGCTGTGGTTACGTCAGCTTATAGAAAAGCGATTGATGATTATTTAAACAGCCCTGAAGGTTACAGACTGGACCCGAAAATTATTGAGGAATTAAAAAAAATCAATCACAGAAAATATTCAACCAATTTCTTTAATTCAAAACCCGGAAGTGAAGAATATATTTATGATTCTCCCGGCTATACTTGTCCGTATTTATACCTTGGAATAGTTTTAGAGTATGACTCTGAGACAAAGTTGGCAGAAGTCTGTCAGCAAAATAAAATAGTTAAGGGTGATCAAATTGAAGTTATCGGGCCGGGCCGTAATTTTTTTATACAAACTGTCACCGAAATGTTTAATGAAAAAAATGAGCCGGTAGATTCCGCTTTAATACCGCAGTGTATGGTTAAAATCAAAATGAATCAGCCCGTAAAACCTCTGGACATGCTGAGAAAAAAATAGCCTATTGCAATATTTTATTAAAAGTGCTATGATTATGAAAATCGTAGCACAATACTTAAGGAAAAGTTAATGGCAAATCTGGTTCGTTTCGGTGTTTCTTTAGCAAAAGATCTTCTTGCTAAATTTGATTCGGTGATACGCGATCAGGAATACCCGTCACGCTCAAAAGCTATTGAAGATTTAATTAATAGAGCTATAAATGAATATAAGTTCACTGATGACAGAACCATTATAATCGGTTCTATTGATATTGTTTACGACCATCATAAACGCGAGCTTCTGAACAAACTCACAGATATCCAGCACGATTTCCAGGAAATAATCCTTTCTTCCCAGCATATCCACTTAGACCATCATAACTGTTTTGAAATAGTCATAGTAAAAGGCGAAAAAGGGAAAATAGAAAAACTTTCTGCGCTCATAAAATCAGCAAAGGGGGTGAAGCATAGTTTATTAAGATTAGCAAGCGCGGCAGAATAAGGGTACTATATTTTTTTTGTTTTATCGTAGCACGAATGTAGCAAACGTAGCAACTATTTAATAAAAAGGAGGTGTCGGTTATGAGGTTTGTAGCTGTGATCTGGTGTTTGCTTCTTTTTAATTCTATTTTGTTTGCAGCTCATCCATTAGCAACGGATGATGCCGGGACTGTGGATGTAGCCAAACATGAAATGGAGGTCGGTTACGATAATTCAAAAGTAGGCAATGATTTAAGAAATATTTCCAGCGGTTTATCCCTGAAACAGGGCCTTACAGAAAGAATGGATATTGGTGTGTCTTTCCCTTATCAGATGGATCCAACGCAAGATGAAAGGTTTGGAGAAGCTGTGCTTGGGGTTAAGTTTGCTTTAGTAAAAGATGTGTTTGCGTTAACCTTCAGTAATGAATTGGGAGAAAAAGAATATTTGATTAACGGGATATACACAAAAGAATTTTCAAAAGCAGTAGTTCATTTTAATCTCGGTTATTCAGCGACCGGCGACCCGACTATTAAGGGTGCAGCTGTTTATAGTTCTGCTTTTGAAATACCCGTGAACAAGTTTGATTTAATCGGAGAAGTTGCAGGTGATACAAATGATAATAATACATGGCTTCTTGGAGCCAGGTATAGAATTACGGAAAATATTGTTGTAGATGCAGGTTATGGAAGAAGTTTTAATACTTCCGATGATAAAACAATATTAGGGTTTCATTGCGAATTTTGATAAAATAAACGGGAGGATATTATGCACATACCTGATGGATATTTAGGGCCGGCAACTTGCGGTGTTTTTTACGCTGTGATGCTGCCGGTTTGGGCGTTTGCTTCAAAAATTGTAAAAAAAACTCTTAAAGCAAAACAGGTGCCGATGCTTGCAATAGGCGCTGCATTCAGTTTTGTGATTATGATGTTCAATGTACCGATTCCAGGGGGAACTACCGGCCACGCAGTGGGAGGGGTTCTGGTAGCTATCCTTTTAGGCCCCTGGGCGGCTTGTATTGCCATAACGGTTGCGCTTGTTGTTCAGGCATTGCTTTTTGGCGACGGCGGAATTACCGCTTTAGGAGCCAATTGTTTCAATATGGCGTTTGTGCTTCCTTTTGTTGCATACTACATCTATAAAACAATTAGTTACAATGCTCCGATGAATTCAGGCAGGCGTGTGATTGCTGCAGGGATCGCCGGTTACATTGGAATTAATATAGCAGCATTTTTTACAGGAGTTGAGTTTGGCCTCCAGCCGCTTTTACATAAAACCGCAACCGGGCAAGCTCTTTATTGCCCCTATGGTTTAGGTGTGGCAGTTCCAACTATGGTTGGGGAACATCTTTTGATTTTCGGCTGGGTTGAGGCAATTGTTACTGCCCTGGTGATAAAGTATTTGCAGAAGCAGGCGCCGGAACTTATTGCGGACGGGAGGGCAAACTAATGAAAATTACAACAAAATTATGGATAGGATTAGCGGTATTAATTATACTTTCTCCTTTAGGGCTTTTGTTGCCTGAACATTTCAAGGCAGGCGCTGCCTGGGGTGAATGGGGCGCTGATGAGATGCAGAATCTCGTCGGGTATATTCCGCAGGGCCTTGAAAAACTTTCCAGTATCTGGAATGCGCCTATACCGGATTATGCTTTAAAGGGCTGGGAAAAAAAAGGAATATCGCATTTAAGCTTGGCTTATGTTATATCCGCTGTTGTGGGAGTAAGCATTACCGTACTTGCGGTGTTAGGTTTAGGGAAATTACTTGTTAAAAAAGACTAATTTCATAGAGCGCTCTATTATGGGCGCTCTCTCTTTCTTTAAAGATTCCATTTATGCCGAAGAATACGCGCATAAAAAGGGATTTTTACAATTATTGGATTCTAGAGTCAAAGTGGTTGCGGTTTTGTTGTTGTTAATTTTAGTGCTATTTGTAAAGAGTATTCCAATTTTGTTATGTTTGTATTTCTTTTGTTTATTATTGTCGGTTTTTTCGAAAATTAATTTACTATTTTTCTTAAAAAGGACCTGGTTTTTCATCCCCTTGTTTTCGCTTTTTATAACAATTCCCGCGTTGTTTAGTTTTATTACGCCCGGGAAGGCATTGTTTGTTTTTAACAGTGGAATTATCATAACCAGCGAAGGTTTGTTCAGCGCGATACGATTTATTTCCAGGGTTGTTGCTTCAGTATCTTTTGTTATACTCCTCTCATTGACAACAAAAAGCAGCGAACTTTTAAAAACCCTGCGCGTTTTTAAAATACCGCAGGTATTCGTTATGACGCTTGGAATGTGTTATCGTTACATTTATTTATTCGTAGAAATAGTTGAGTATACGTATCTGGGGATCAAGAGCAGGGTCGGGCTGAAAGTGCGTCACACTAAAGGCAGAAAGCTGGTAGGCTGGAATATAGCCAACCTCTGGATTAGGTCCTACCATTTAAATAACCAGGTCTATAACGCGATGATGTCTCGAGGGTACAGGGGAGAACCGTGAGTGAACAAATTTTTGAGTTAAAAGATGTTTATTATGCATATCTTGGTAAATTTCCGGCATTAAGCGGTGTCAATTTGGGAGTTCAGGCAGGCGAAAAAATTTCCATAATGGGTGCAAACGGTACGGGAAAATCTACGATTCTTGCGATATTAGACGGCCTTATTTTTCCTGACAAAGGAACAATAAATGCATTTGGCAAAGAATTAAATGAAGACATTTTATCAAATGAGGAATTTTCGCAATTTTTCCGAAGCAAAGTTGGTTTTGTTTTTCAGAATCCCGATGTTCAATTATTTTGCCCTACCGTAAAGGAAGATATTGTTTTTGGGCCCCTTCAATTGGGAGTTTCGCAGGGAGAAACAATGGAACGGCTGGGAAAATACGCGCAATTGCTTGAAATTGAGGATTTGTTTGACAGAGCACCTCATCAACTGAGCATCGGCGAAAAAAAAAAGCTTCGCTGGCAACCGTATTGGCAATAGAGCCTGATGTCTTGATACTTGACGAACCCACCGCCGGATTAGACCCTTTAACAACAAGGCATATTGTTGATTTGATCCTGGAATTAAACGCAAAAGGAAAAACAATTATTACTTCAACACATGATTTGCATATAGTTGCGGAAATTTCCGATACCGTTTATGTTTTTGATAAAAGCAAAAAAATAGTCAGGTCAGGCAGTCCGCTTGAAGTTCTGGCTGATGACGTATTTTTAAAACAGAGCAACCTGTTACATATTCACAGCCATAAACACGACGATCAGATCCACTCTCATCCGCACTTGCACCTGGATCACTAAAAAATGAGAAATAGTAAATTAGTTTCAATTTTATTAATCAGCGCATGTGTTTTTGCCGCCGGCTGCGCAGGGCGGGATATACAAAAATGCAAGGTTACAACAAGCAACATTGAGGTGCAATCGGTTATTCCTGAAACCAAAATATTTTTGCCCGCGCAAGTATACAATCCAACAAAAAGAACAGTTAAAATAGACAGGGTTGATTTCAAAATATTTATTGAAAATTCCTATGTAGGGGAAGGCAGGATCCCGGAGATTATTGTAAAAGCTGGCGAAAAACATTCAGAGAAAATACCTATTAAAATAAATGCCATGGAGCTGCTGCTTCCTATTTTGATGAGATACTTGGGAAATAATCCGATAGAAGTAAGGGTGGAAGGCAATTATTATTATAAGTCTTTATTCGGTACTGTCAAAATACCGTTCAATAGCAAACAAACAGTTAAGATAAGTAATTAATTTTTGTAATCATCCAAAATCAATTTTCCTCAAACGCAAAAACAGTAAAAGTATAAAGCTCAGTTGAGGGATCTTTCCAGGCGTTTGCTTCTAATCCGGCTTTTTGCGTGCATAATTCGTTGAGAAAACCTTCTTTATCCGGCAGCTGTTCCCAGACCTGGGGTAAAAATATACCTGATTTCCCGCCGCGCCTTACAATTACCCCGTTTATATTCGGTTGAATTTCCTCTGCCGATTTTACTCTGGCAAGCGGCGAAAGGACAGAAATTTCTATTTTAATATCAGGTATTTCGTTTTCCATAACAGGACCAAACCTGTAATCCTCAAATGCCGCAGCGACTGCCATCTGCTGAACAGCCTGGTATAAAGGAAGCTGGGGTATAGTAGTGCCGATACAACCTCTAAGCTGATGTTTTTCGTTCAATGTAACAAATACTGCCGCAGGTGCCGTAAGTTCTTTGTCATTTGTTATGTAAGGAGGGATTGTTTTTGAACGCAAACGTTGACGTATCGTCCTTCTAGCAAGTTCCAGCAGAACCTTTTGATTCTTTTCCGAGATTTTAAATTCACCCATTTTAAGCGCCTCCTTAATGTTATCCTCCTGAGTCCGGAACTCTTTTTCTTTTTTACTTGATTTTATAAAAGCTGACGCCGAGTAACCAACTACTTTATTCTTATCGCCGTATGCCGGGGTATCCCCTGAATTTGCGTAATGGAGAACCCTCAATTTTATGCCGGTTTGCGCATCTCAGATGAGACTAGGGACTGGAAAATGATAACAAAAAATAAGATAAGTAAAATTACAATTTTATTCATCACAAAAATGATATATAAATTAATATGGGAAGTCAAACTATGCTGTGGTATAACAAATTTCATCAACTAACCTCGAAGTGGCATCATTTTTTCAGGACCAGATTTCAATAGTAAAACACTCGCTTTTTCAGCAAATTCTAAATTTCAAAAGTTCAAAAAACCCAAAAAACCCTGTTCAAAAAACCCTTGACTTTTATGTAAAGCTGGGGTATATTCATGTTAGGTGTAACCCTTACCAGAAAACGTTAAGATTCTTCAAATTAATTGAAAAAGGGGGATAAACAGTTGTTAAAGATTAAAGCATTAGTTTTGTGTGTAATGAGCGGATTTATGGTTTTATTTTTTACGGGAATTTCTTCAGCCCAGAAAATGTCGGAAGAAGTTAGCAAAGAAGTGCTAAGGATGATAAGCAGAATAGAAGAGGTACAAAGCCAGCAGGCTGCGCTGATAGCGGAATTGAAAAGTTATTTAAATTCGCCTTCACCGGAAGAAATGGAAGCTAAACAGAAAGCTTTAGAAGAACTGAAAGCAAAAACAGCGGCCAAGGAAGATCCGAAGAAAAAAACAGTGCAAAAGAAAGAGCCTGACAGTAAAGCATCTGACAGCAACGATTCAGAGTGGTAAATTTTTAAAATAATAAACTAAAAAACTGAGTTTACCGGATATAATTGTACATACTCCGATAGGCCCAGTTTTTTTAGGTAGGTATAAATGAATCCAAGAGAAAGATTTTTTAAAACTGTCGAACACAAACAAACAGATTGGGTGCCTATAGACCTGGGCGGGTGGCTCTTTGGAATCAGGGAAAGCGGTCTTATCAAACTTAAGGACGGTATACAGGTTATTAGTCTGCCAATTTTTCTAACTTCACTTTTTTGAATTTTTATTATTCCGCTCTTCTGAAATCAGCCTGCTTCAATACCCGAAGCTGATAGAATGTAAATCCAATCAAAAGCGAACCCATAATCCATGCCATGCTCGTAGCATAACCGAATTTAAGGTACATATAGGCGTTTTCCCAGATATTCAGGCCCAGCACTTTTGTTGCGTTAGCGGGGCCTCCCCCGGTCATGGCCATCACCCTGTCAAACGAATGCATCGAGCCTATAAAAGTTCCGACAAAATTTATTATTATCAAAGGTTTCAGGTATGGTATAGTAATATATCTGAGTTTGCGCAGAATATTGCAGCCGTCGATCTCAGCGGCTTCGTACATGTCGGTGGGTATGGTTTTCAGGCCTGCCTGGTAAATTAAACTTGCAGAGCCAATACGTGCCCAGATCGAAGGTATCACGACGCATAACATCGCCAGCTTGGGATCGTCAAGCCATCTTTTTGGTTTTGAGATAAAATGCAGGGCAAGACAAAGTTTATTGAGCAGGCCTGCTTCTGAAGGGTCATAGAGTTGTTTCCACAATAAAATTACCATCAATCCGGTTATTACAGCCGGAAGGTAAAATACAGTTCTGAAAAAAAACTGCCCGACCTTAATCTCGTCCACCATCAACGCAAAAATTATAGGCAGGATAAAGCCCAGCCCGACAAACCAGAATGAATATTCAAAAGTGTGCAGCATTGATTCCCAGAACAACTTGGAAAAAATAACGTCGCGGAAATTTGCCAGCCCCACAAACTTATTGGGAAGCACCAGGTTGTATTCTTCAAAACCCATGAATAAACCCCTGAATAGCGGGTAATACTGCCAGATGATTATCAGCCCGACCGCGGGCGCCAGCATCAGCACCGGAAGAAAATAATATGATATTTTTTTCCTGTTTCTTTTTGTATCTTCAGTTTTAAAAGTGACTTTTACGATACCGTCGATAATTTTACTTGCAAAAAATCCCATAATAAGAGCCACGATTATCACTACAACCCAGGTAACTGTGTTTCTCTTGCGTTCAATTTTTTCAGGTATATAACCGAGCATTTTTTCTTCGGTAAGCTTGACCGCGTCATCCAGCAGTTTTTTTATATCGGTATCTTCGCTCATGACAGCAGATTCTATGGCGGGCGACATATATCTGTAAACCAGGTCGCAATTCTTTCCGTAGGGTTCAGGTTTTCCGTGCGCTAATGCTTCTTCAAGAGTTTTTTCCCATCCGGGCACAACCTGCCAGAGGTAACGCTCATAGCCGAATTTTCGCAGGTATTTAGGGTTTACGATTTTGGCATAGCCATTCTCAACCATTACAGTGGTTCTTACTTTTTTTGCCTCGTCGCTGGCCATGTATTTTATATATTCCCAGGCCGCATCCCGAGTGGCTTTGTTTTTAACGGTAGCATTTATCCCGAGCATGGAAGCATTTATTTCACTTATGCTGCCCTCTGGGCCCTCCGGGACCCGCGCCAGGCCCACTACATCCGGGTCTACAGTAGCAAGTACGGTGTCGGAAAGATAATCCGTAATCATGCTTAATTGCCCGTCTTTCCAGCGGTCATACATATCTAAACCGACATAACTTACTCCGAGGTGTTCTCTTCCTTCATAGTACCACTTGCCGATTAAAAGTTTCTGATAGAACTTTAAAGCAGCTGCAACTTCGGGCGTGTTGTAAACGGCATGCCAATCGCCTTTTTTGTCCTGCGTAATTACTTCTCCGCCGGCAGACCTTAAAAACGTCATAAACTGCCAGGCTGACCGGCCGTTGGTTCCTATAAAACCTAATCCGTACCTGCCTTGCCTGGACACCGTTAATTTTTTTGCATATTCATAGAGTTCATCCCAGGTATTGGGAGGTGCATTCATGTCCAGCCCTGCTTCCTTGAAATGGTCTTTTCTATACATCAGGACCATTACCAGATTATTGAAGGGAAGAAACCAGTAGTGGCCGTATCTTTTTACAACAGGCCTGATTTGCGGCTGGACTACATCATCAATTTTTATTTTTTCTTTCTGTTCCCATTCCTTGATGTAATCGTCAAGCGGGTAGAGAAAACCCTGGGTTATAAACGATTCTGATTTGCGGAAATTTATATACATCACGTCCGGAGCCGTGCCGCCGGCAATTGCCAACAGCTGGCCTATGTCGAATGAACTGCTGTTTGGTATTACGATCAGTTTTGAGCCTGTAAGCAGGATATCGGGGTGAAGTTCTTTGAAGCGTTCTATTAAAGCGTAATTTACTTTTTCAGTTATATCCCTGCCCCAACGGTTCGGCAAAGACCATAAATGGAGGGTAACCGGGTTTCTCGCAGTGCGAGCGGCGGTTCCGCCCGCGTAAGTTCCGGACAGGGATAGAATTATTATCGACAGGGCGGCTATTAATGTTTTGGAAAAAGATTTAGGCATTAGAAAAGCGTTATGCGAGCCTGATAGTTTCATGGTTTATTTTTACAGATTTATGCCCGGCTATACTTTTATTGGCCGCAGCTCCTATAAGCACGGCGCTTATGGCTTCTTCGAGTGTGGCGAGCATATTTGTAAGCTGTCTGTCGGGGTTGGAACCAAGCAGGGCTTCCCTCATGGCGGGGTCTGCGCCGCCGTGCTCGCCTTCAGCCCGTGGAATCGGAATTTCTTTTACGCCTTCATTTATTAAATAGAGCTGGATTTTTTCTCCGATGTGTTTTTCCATGCCGAAAACAGTAACATTACCTGCGAACCATCTTGTATCATGGACCATTGAATATTCAAGCCTGCCTTTGGTTCCTTCTATAATTATGTCAATTCCTTCATAAGAGGAAAAAGCGCAGAGCATAAAATTCACCAGCACGCCGTTTTCATAGCTGTAAATTACATTAGCCAGGTCTTCGGTAGTTATTCCCTTGTCATAGACACATTGGTCGCGAAAATAACTGTTTTTTTCTTCCGCATTCAGATACATTTTTTTTGAATCTTCGTTCTTAAAAAGGTCAGCGTAGAAATCACATTTATCCTTGTATTTATCGCACTCACGGCATCTTTTAGCGCGGTAAGGGCCGTTTTTTCCGTAAAAGCCTACTTTACCATTAGCGAAAACTTCTTTTGGTTTTGAGCCGATAACCCAATTTATCAAATCAAAACAATGACTTGCTTTATGAATAAGCAGGCCGCCTGAATTTTCTTTTAATCTGTGCCACCTGCGGAAATAGTCTGCTCCGTGGCACCGGTCAAGTTTTTCATTAAAAAAAACGGAAAGAGGTTTTCCTATTTTGCCTTCGGAAATTATTTTTTTTATTGTTGTCATAGCAGGCCCAAAGCGGAAATTATGCGCTGTAAATACCCTGCCTTTGGATTTTTTTGCCGCGTCAGATATTTCTTTGCACTGCTGGGAACTGATGCAAAGCGGTTTTTCGCTGATAACATCTTTATTCATCTTGAGCGCTTTTATTACATATTGCGCATGCGTGTAATCGGGCGTACAGACAATTACGCAGTCGGGGTTGAGCTCTTTCATCGCGAGGGCGAAATCCGTATAAACAGGCAAGGCTACACCCAGTATTTCTTTTGCTCCCTGTAATCTTTTAAGGCTGATGTCGTAAAGCCCGGTCAGAGTAGAATTATATGAAAATTCCTTTAATATAGGCGCTGCAAATGTGTTTAATCCCCGGGCTCCTGCCCCTGCAAGTAAATACTTCCTTTTATTGTCCACACTTCCTCCCTATTGTCTTCTTTCTCACCCAGTTACAATATGCGCAATTGCAAGTATCAACGGTTGTAATCAAAGGTTTTTGTTTTACAATTTCAATCGTATTATCAACCACATCCTTCGATTTCATCAGATAAACAGTGCTTAACCCTAGTTTTTTTCTTTGATGAGGCCTTTTTTAAATAAAATCTTATATTCTTCCTTATATTTTTGAACATTATAGCACCACTTCTACTAGTTTCAAACAATAGTCCCGTTTTCTAATTTCACCTGGCGGGAAACCTGCTGGCTCACCTGCGGGCCATGGGTGGTTAAAACAACGGTTACTCCTTCCTGGTTGATTTCTTTCAAATATTTTAAAACAATAGCTGTGTTTTCAGTATCTAAATTGCCCGTTGGTTCATCCGCAAGAATTATTCTTGGGCCCGTAACCAGAGCCCGCGCAATGCCGACTCTCTGGCGTTCGCCTACGCTCAGTTCTTCAGGCTTGTGATCCAGCCGGCTCTGCAGGCCCACTCTTTCCAGCGCTCTGCGGGCTTTGTTGATTGCGTCAGGATCGTTCTTTTTTGCAAGGAACGGCAGTAAAACATTTTCCATTGCGGTCAGATACGGCACCAGGTAAAACAACTGGAATACAAAACCAATTTTCAGCGCTCTTAATCTTGCTCTTTCGCGGCGGGTAATATTAAATATAGGCGTATCGTCAATATGAATGCTTCCGCTGGCAGGTTTTATAAGCCCTGCAATGCTGAAAAGCAGGGTGGTTTTGCCGCTGCCGCTGGAACCCATTATGGAAATAAACTCGCCGCTGTTGATTAAAAGGTCTATGTCTTTTAACGCGTAGATTTCTTTTGAGTTTTTATAAAAAATCTTTGTTAGTTTTTCAATTTTTATCATTTTATTCTGTCCTTAAGATTTCAGCGGGGTCTAGGCGTGTGGCTTTCAGAACCGGCAGAATACCTGCGGCCATTACCACCAGGCAGGAACATAAAAGCGAAATTAAAATCAATCCGGCCTCCGGTTTTACAGGGGCCTTTACTATTTTTGGTCCCAGATAAACAGCTATACCGGTGCCGAGTAAAAATCCGGCTAGAGCGCCGGCCAGGGCAATAAAAAGAAGTTTGTAAATAAAAATAAGCGATATCCTGCCTGCGGAAATTCCCAGGGCTGATAGGGTGGCAACTTCTATTTTTCTTTCCTTAACGTTATTGTATGAATAAATACCTAGCACAAAAACCGTCAGGATGAACAAAGATAATTGGAACCAGAAACCCAGCCGATCCATAAACAACCTGGTTTCGGTTCTTGCTACCGCCAGATTCCTGTAGACGATTATTTGCGTGTCCGGGAGAATTTTTTCAAGCTTGTTTTTTATTTCGGTGATATAGTCGCCGTAACAGATGCAGTTCATGGCCTCGATGGAACTCACCAGGCCCTTCAGGCCGAGCAGTTTTTGGGCAGATTTCAATGAAACAAATATACTTATGTCGTCTATACTGCCCAGAGGCTGTTTTATTTCTTCAACAAGAAATTTTGATCCGTTGATGTCGATGTTTTGGCCTTTTTTCAGGCCGAGGATTTTAGCCGCATCAGCTCCGAGGATTGCGTTGCCGTCCGAAATGGCAGGGCTTATCAGGTCTTTGGCGGAACCTCCCGGAGGATTTATTTCAGGCATAAGCCCGGTTAAAAGAAGGCGGTTTCCTTTTAAAACAACATATTTCTGTAATTTTCCTACGAAGTGCTGCGCTTCTATTTTGGAAAAACCGGCAAGTTTATTAACATAATTTTCAGGCAGTGTTTTCAGGGTGTATTCGCCTGCCCACAATTTTTCAGGGTCTGTTCCTTTCGGCAGGACAGCCAGGTTGTTTCCCAGGTCTCTCATCAGTATCCGCACCTTGTTTTTTGAGGCTTCGCTCATATTCCTTATAGAAACAACGGACGCTACAGCCAGGCTGACAAACAGGACGCTGATTAAAAATGACGCTTTGTTATAGCGCAATTCTTTATTGACTATGGACAAAATTTTCATTAATTTCCTTCACCTGAAATGGTTTCCATCAGAAGGTCTTCACCGTAAGATTCCGGGCTGTTCATGCAGCTGCAGTTCCAGTTGGCGGCGCGCATTCTATCAAGAATTTGATCCTTGGTGATTGTTTTATCTTTTAGAACGAACATTACTTTTGCATTGCCTAAAAGAAAGGCAACGCTGATATTTTTATCTCCCTGCGGAATTTCAAGATTTTTTAATAAAAATGATTCGTTAACATCGTTAGTGTCCAGCCAGAGGATACTTACGGTAATATTATACAGCTCTTCGCAAATTTTTAACACCGATTTCATTTCTGGGTAGAGTTTTTTCGCCTCTTCGCTCTTGCGGTCTGAGACATATAGAAGAACCGTGTTATTTTTTTTCTTTAAACTTTCAGCTATTTTTGTTTTCATGGGGCTTGCTATGATGTTTTCGATATCTTCAATGGTTACTTTTTTACCGTAACGCCGGCTCCAGATGATTTTCCCGGAAGGAGAAGCCAATAAAAACACAAAACGTTGGTTCTTCTTTAGTTTTAAATCTTTGTTAGCGGCATCCAAGTCCGCAGTGTTTTCTATCCTTTTTATCCAGATGTTGGCTTTGGAATACCGGATCCATTTCGCTTCGAAACTATCTACCAGTTTGTCATACTCTTCAAATTTTGCTTTCTTGTCCGCCCTGAAATAATACAGGTTGTAATTCTCGGGTATCCATTGTCTTGAATCTTCGGAAATTATTTTCAGGTTACAGCATAGGACATCTGTTTTAAAAATACAAAAAACAAAAAGTACCGTAAGGAAACTTTTAAGCAAGTTATTGATTTTTTTCATTATTTTAACTTCAGGTATTTTTTATTTGCGTTTAGCATTTCATTGTACATATTCCAGGTATCTTCCATCGATGTTTTGCAGAGAGGGTCGTTTAAAAATGCGTGAAATCCGAGTTGTTTATCTCCTTTAAGAACGGAATTTACAACCATTTCCAGATTGCACACGTGCCTCATCACAAGAGGATACAATCCGTCATGAATCCTTCCGGCCTTAATCGGCCTTATTGAGTTTTTTGAAAAATAAGCGTTGGTTTCTACAATGGCGCCCTTCGGGAGGTTTTCAATCTGTCCTTCATTTCTATAGTTTACATTTGTCATAAGCGGTTTTATACCGACAAGCGCTTTCATTAAATCAGTTCCTTCTTCATCCGAATGAGTCAATTTAAATTTTTCCTGCCCCAGGATTCTTTTTTTGAATAAAAGGGGGCTTGCATTATAAACTTTCAGCCTATATTCTATGGGAGTGATATCGACCCCCCAACGGTAAGCGGAATCTTCGCAAGTCAGGAACCAGGGCACAAACTCAGCCAGGTGCCTGTCGCCGGCTGCGGCTAAAATTCCGTATCTTTTAAACATTTCAAATGTAATTTGGTAGTGGCAGGTAAAAAAGTTATTTTCTTTTTTTATCTCTTTCTTTGTGTATTTACGGATAATGTTTTTTTGATTTATATGTTTTTTTACCAACTCCAGCAGGTCGCGCCCCTTCCAGGTTGCCTTATCAATAAAGGTGAAATGATTTATACCTAGGACATTGACTTTGATTTCCTGCCTTGGAGGAAGCGGGCATTTTAAATACTTTTTAGCCAAAGTTGCCAGAAAATTCTGGGCGCTGAAAACTTCATGGCAGCAGCCAAAAACTTTTAAAGAGGGTTCGGCAATACCTATTATTCTTGTGCAGGCGCTCATGGGGTTAGTGTAATTAATTACCCAGGCTTTAGGGCATATCTTTGCTATTTCATGCGCTATCCCGCTGTAGATGGGCACGGTCCTCATTATTCTCATTAAGCCTGCCGGTCCGACAGTATCGCCAACGGTATGGATTATGCCGTATTTTCTTGCTATTTTTAAATCCTGCCCCATCAATTTGAGACCGCCGGGGGTTATGGAAATTATTACAAAATCTGCATCCTTCAACGCTTCTTTTTGTGTTTTAACGGCTCTGTATTGCCAATCGGATAAAACACCTTTCTGTTTTTGAAGCCAGTTGCCGTATTCCTCATTCAACCTGGCGGCAGGCAGGTCAATGTCATAAAGGTAAACCTCGCCGCTTAATTCCGGGCAAAGGGCTAAATCCCTCATAAGTATATGAGTCCAGCCCCTGCTTCCTCCACCGATGTATGCGATTTTTACTTTGGCATGTTCCATAGTTTCTCCTTTTTAATACGCCTTGTTCAATGAAAATCTTAGCAAAATATTAGGTTGTTTTCAATTTTAATATTCAAGAAGTTTCTTTGCATATTAAGGAACTCTGCCTTCTCCGAGCAGGGTATAGGTCTTACCGTCGTGCTCTTTAACATGCGAGTATTTTACTTCATCAAATACAAGCCTAATAGAGAGGTCAATGGGAGTTCCAATTACAAATGAGTTTGTTATGTCCCATAATATATCGTAAATAAATTTGAAGAAAAGGTTAAACAGAAAGGTTTATAAAATATTAAAATATCTTTCCCGGATTCAGGATACTATTAGGGTCGAAGGCTTTTTTTATTGATTTCATCAGTTCGATTTCTTTTGGGTTTGAATATTTATAAAGCAGGTCTTTTTTTACAAGCCCTATGCCGTGTTCACCCGAAACTATGCCAGCCAGTTTATGTCCTGCTGAATAAATTTCTTCTTTCACCGCGTTGAAATTCTTTTTAAAATATTCAGCATCCAGCGGTTCCCAGGTGTCAACTCCTTTAAGATTGGCGTTCATTATATGGATATGGACATTTCCGTCGCCGGCATGGCCATAGATGGGAAACCACATATTGTATTTCTTTGATATTTTATTCACTTCATCCACAAAGTTAGCTATTTCTGAAATAGGAACCGTGATATCCAGCATTTCTATTGTATGTGATTTTAACGCTTCGTAAAAAATGCCTCTTATCGCCAAAATTGTTTCCTGTTTTTCGGCTGATTCCGCTATGAATACGTCAATAGCGCTGTTTGCCAGGCATACTTCGGATATTTGTTCGGCAATTTTCATCAATTCAGTATCGCTAGTGCTTTCGATTATGATCATCAAGTCGGCTTTTCCCTGGGAAACAGGCCATTTTTTATCAAGGTAGTTTTCGGAAATAGGAATAATGTCTTTTTCAATGAATTCTATCGCAAGCGGCATTATTTTATTCTGGAACAACAGCGGGACGGTTTGAATTGCGCTGTGTAAATCCTCGTAAGGAATAATAAGCGTAAGAAGATACTTGGGCAAGGGCAGCAGGTTTATTGTGGCTTTAGTGACTACACCAAGAGTTCCTTCGGAACCTATCAGCAGGTTCTGCAGGCTGTACCCGGTTGAATTTTTCATCAATTTACCGCCAAGTTTTGCTATAGAGCCGTCAGCGAACACAACTTCAAGCCCTCTGACGAAATTTCTGGTTACTCCGTATTTTATGGCCCTTGAACCACCGGCGTTTGTGGCTATAACTCCTCCGATAGTCGCTGATTCATCTCCCGGATGAGGGGGGAAGAACAGATTAGCCTTATTGATTTCCTTGTACATGTCTTTCAGAGTTGTGCCTGCCTCAACAACAACCATAAGATTATTTGTGTCAACTTCTACTACCTTATTCATATTTTCAAGCGATAAGACCACGCCGCCATAGAAGGGCACGCAGGCTCCGCACAAACCAGTGGCTCCGCCTCTTGCAGTAACGGGAAAATTGTTCTCATTTGCCAGTTTCAAAACCGCAGATACTTCTTCCGTGGTTTTAGGTTTTACGACAACTTCCGGGTATTTTTTTATTTCAGGCACGGCGTATTCGTCATGGGAATAATCTTCCATTTTTTCTTTTTCTAGTATTATGTTGCCTGTGCCGACAATGTTTTTTAACTTTTCAATTATTTCTGTTTCAATTTTTTTGTACATGCATAATCTCCTTTTATCCCAGGCAAATGGCTATAATCCCTGTTATGCCGCCGATAATTCCTAAAAAACCAAGCCTATTTATTTTCCCCTTGAAAAAGAAATGTGAAAACAGTGCTGTTGTAATAATGGTGCCATTGAGAGTAACAGGGAAGACAATCATTGCAGTTATTGATTCCAATGCTTTTAAAGTAAAAAAATACCCACAATGCTTCCCAAGGCACCAAATTTGATACTATCTAAAGTAAAACTCCTGTATTTTAAATTTAAAATAATTATGATAGTTATACTTAAACCGCATGCCGTTATAATCAAATGTATAAAAGGCATGCATATATATACTATAAATTTTATTGTTTTTCAATACCGAGTTAGAATTCAGGCTTTACAAGGATATTCTAAATAAGTATAATGAAAACTGTAAAACAGCAGGCGAAAATGGCACAAATATGGCACAAATGGCTTTTTTGCTTGTAGCTTATTGCGTTAAAAAACAAGGGTTTTACTGACGAGAAAGTAACATTTTGGAGAGATGGGTGAGTGGTTAAAACCGCTGGTCTTGAAAACCAGTGTGGGCGCAAGCCTGCCGGGGGTTCGAATCCCTCTCTCTCCGTT
>Ga0180007_10003517_pt1 | contig 17365 bp, 39 predicted proteins | sample MM_PC_MetaG_FD_121122 | JGI IMG/M metagenome (GOLD analysis project Ga0180007, IMG submission 121122) | Groundwater microbial communities from the Aspo Hard Rock Laboratory (HRL) deep subsurface site, Sweden - MM_PC_MetaG | ecosystem: Environmental > Aquatic > Deep subsurface > Groundwater... | reverse complement strand
TGTAGCAAAGCGGCGAAGCTGCTTGGGGAAGACTTCATGCAGCCGCCGTGGAATTGAGGTTCAATGGACTATCGTCTTGGGTTAGGTTGGGGACCGGAACGATAATCCAACTTATCGGGCTTAAAAGGAGGAGTCATGGAAATCCAGTTGTATGATTCTGGTAGGGCCAGAGCTACGCAGGAGCCACATATGAAAGCGCCATTGATGCGGCTCTCCTCATGTAGAGTTGAATCGCCAGGATGTCCGGTATTTATAACGATCATGATGGGCAACGAGTATATTGAGGTTCGAGCAAATGAACTGACCGCCGCAACCGAGGCGCTAATAAAAACAGCCCAACAAGATATAGTATAGCTAAACAGGGAGGATTTTAGGGCTAGAGGGCGGTAAAATGTGAATGAACACTGGAAAGCTAAATATCTTGCAGACAAAGAACGATGGAGAGAAATGACTAAAAGGAGGTCAAACGAAAGTGGACATCAGAAGTATGATGGAGCGGACACAAGCAATCAACATGTTTTGGGAGAGGGAGATAGACAAATTCCTGAAGCTGAAACCATCAGCCATGATAACAAAGGACGAGGTGGTAACCCTACAAGAGGGGCTAGGATCAGGAAGGGGGGGAGCAAGTCAGCTTGACGTAAGTGATTTATGGGAAAAATGGACGAGTGGCTATAAAGAGTTAGTTCAGCTGGCTTCTGACACGACAAAGGATAACTCAAGAAACGAGCTTTTGGAGATTTACGGGGTAACTATGCCGCTCAAGAACGATAAGGGTGAATAATAGAGACCATTGCCGGGCAGTGAGGCTTCTGTTAGGTCAGAAGCCTCACCCCTCCCTTCATAGCTTTATGGATGATTTCAGTAAACAGCTAGGCTGGGGGCACAGGTTACTGAGACATAATGCTGATATGATACGCATGGCTGGGGAGTTATATGGTGAAGAGGGGGAAAGGGAAGCCACACTTCATATAGCTTGTGATATGGGAGTTATTACCAGCCAGGATTTAGCGAAATAGATACATTCATTCATACATTTTAGCCTCAAGCCACGATTATTTTTTGCCTAATATCCCTAGGGCTTGTTTGTGGCGTAGCTATACGATATATCCAAAAGTAATAGCCATTATCTATTGACAACTGGCCGGTTATAGCTTAAAATTAGTTAGACTCGATTTTTCTGAGAGGAGGCCAAAAGCTAAAAACTTCGCTACCTAGCTGAGACCGGCAATCTTGGCAATAAAAATAAGCAAAGGGGGTGCATATGGTGACTACATATCCAGCTAAAGGACTACCTAAATTCTACTTGGAAAGTAAACACGCTGACATTCAGGCTACAAGAGGTGAGGATTTCCACTACTCGTGGGTTATCGGGGATAGCCAATTGCTTACGGTGGAATATATCCCCGCCAATTGGCCATGCCTAACAGTGAGCGTCGCTACCGAAACTGCCGACCATATGAGAGCTACCTTAGCCGAAATAGGCTTTGAAATAAGCGAGTAAGGGGGGTAGTCTATGTGGGCATGGATTATCTTGGGTATATTACTGGTCTTCGTCGGCTGCTGCTTCGTTGCGGTAGCTAAGGAGCATTACCGCCGATGGCGGAATAAGTGAAAGGGGGTGAAGCGTGCCTAACTACAAGGTAGTCAGACGGTGGTATACCGTCCAGCAAATCGAGGCTGACTCCGAAGAGGAAGCCGTTACAGACGCAAAGGATGCCAGCATCACAGCAGAGGACTTCTTTGAGGAAGATTACGAAGTCGAGTTAGAAAACGAATAAGGGGGTGACAGCGTGAGAAGGTCACAGGCAGAACAAGAAGTCATCCAAGCGCTAATGTCCGATATGAGCTACGCAGACCTTGTCTCAGATATGGTAGCGGAAGTGGTGAAGGGATGGGATGATAAAGAGATTGCTGATTTTCTATGGGGCGACGATGACGGCCAGACAATAGAAAATGATTAGGGGGTAATCTATGGACGACGAAATCTACGAGGATATGCTGTGCAAAGGACTGGCCCGACTCGATTGGAGCCGAGCCATACGGGAAGGCAAAGCCCCCCACGTACCGATAGATATAATTCAGACTCGGTTATTCGTGCCTGACTTTATATGGCGGGTTGAGTGGGTTTGGGCGTGCCAGAACTGAACTATATTAAAAAGGGAGTGTTTTATGTCATAGTAAACCTATCAAACCATGCGGGAAATCTCTATCCAAAGGCGATGAGGCCGGCATCTATATCGGGCAACTGCTATGTGCCTCCTGTTTTAGAAAGCAGGTGCGCGGACTTGGTAAGCCAAGCTTTACAGACTTCTTCGGGAATGGTTACTATCTACGCCCGCACACGCTACAGGTTGACGCTCATTGTGGTCAGCCCCTCTGGAGCCAGTAATCCCGACCTCCACGCGGTGGCTCTGGCTAATGCTAACAGGGAAGTAAGCAAAAAGGAGGTGAAAGCGTGACCACAATCGTCGTAGATGGCAAGCGGTACGACACTGACAAGCTCATTTGCATCTGGGAAGGACGACTCCAAACCAGCACAGGTAGATTCCGTCGCCACATCTGGATGACACCAAAGAGCAAAAGGGTCATTGTCCATACCGAATCCGTCTGGGAAAATCCCCATACCCATGCCTGTCAAGGCGATAGCTATTCCATCGCCGATGTTGCTACAATTGCTCACCTGGCTGTTGATACTGGCGATGAGCGACTTATGGACTTAGTGCCTGAAGGTGACTAAGACTCAAGCTAAAAATTGAAAAGGGGGTATAGTGAGAACCACAGTCAAGAGAGAACACTTGGTAGAACTCATCCAGAAGGTCAAGCCGGCGGTGCCGGGAAGGGCTACAATACCGGTATTGACCAACATCTTGCTTGAGGCGAAGGATGGACGCCTCACCGCCACTGGATACGACCTTGAGGTTGGACTGATTAGCTCATGTCCGGCCCAAGTCAAGAAAGCGGGCAGGATGCTCATACCGTGTCAGAGCTTTGAACAGCTGGTCAAGGCTCTGACAGCCACCTCCGTCACCCTGTATGACGAAACCAAGGTGGAGAAATACGAAACCTCAGAGTACCGGCGCAAGGAAGATGGAGAAGGGGAATATGTCAAGGTGCCTCGGGAGCGGCGCCAAACTACTATCAAGCTGGAAGCTGATAAGTCAGTAGCATCTTTCCCAGGGCATGACCCGAAGGACTATCCGGCCATGCCGAAGATACCGCGCATGACCCTGCGCTTCACCGACCTGGCTAAAGCCATACCGGAAGTCCTGTATGCGGCAGCCAAAGAGGATACCCGACCCGTCCTGAATGGTATCTGTTTTAATCCAAAGAAGCGTATGGAACTGGCTGCCGCTGACGGCTTCCGACTTGCCATCACCACCACACCCTTTACTGGCAAGCTGAGTGAGCCTATAATTATACTGGCCCGGGCTTGTAAACTTCTCACCCTGATGCCGGGGAAAATAGAGGCCGGCTTAGCCCAGGGTACGGGTGTGAGTGCCATCGTGTTTGTGCAGAAGGGATTGACCTTGATGACTCAGCTCATCCAGGGTGAATTCCCGAAATATGATCAGCTCGTACCGACAAAAGGCTCGTTCCTACGATGCTCGGCTGAAGCTCTCCGAGAGGCCATCAGGCAGGTGGGTGTTGTGCAAGCGGTAAATAAAATCATCCGCTTGAGAACAAAAGGCCATACCCTGCTGGTCAGTATGAAGCAGGACGATGCTACGGTTGAGGCCAAGGTGTCGGCCACCGGTAAGGCTCAGATTGCCTTTGACGTTCGCTATCTAACCGACCTGCTCAAGCGTATGGACGGGACATTCGCTATCCGTATTACCGATGGGCAATCGCCAGCGGTAGCGAAGGTCAATGGCAGCACACACGTCCTAATGCCACATTTCGTAGATTGGTAAAGCCTTGACTATCTGCCTCTCTGGGTCGTCGCCGACGCGGGACTGGTCTATGAACGTCGGTAGTAGGCCAGGGGCCCAGGGGGGGGCAGCCGTGAGGGAATTACCCTCAAAGGAGGTGAAAATGGAGGTACTGTATAAAGGAATTAGGACAACTGAAGGTGGTCCTCAGTGCGTTTGGAAAGAAGTACCGCAATCTGATGGACGCCGTGGGCAAGTGGCTCTTGACCCGGTCCCCAGCCAGAAGATTTGGAACCACTCCCCTGACGGCTTCCAGTGGGGCTATGGAGGAAGTGGATCGGCGCAACTCGCCCTAGCTCTCTTACTTGATGTGACCGGAGACCCAGAGCTATCAGTTAGGCTGCACCAGATTTTCAAACGGCACTTTGTTGCTGCTTGGGGAGAGAAGTGGCAAATCTGGAGCGATGACATTGAGGCTTGGATACAAGAGAACAAATAAAATGTAAGATAAGGAGGATTATCTTGGAGGATGGCAATGGAAGATTTGTTAAAACAACAAGTAGAGGAGATATATAGGAGTGTAGAAAGTCAGAGTTGTGGAGAATGCAATCTGACCAAGCTCCCTTGTGTGAAATCTCAGCCGGAATGTTTTGATTGTGATATTGCTCATAAATTCGGCTGGTTCGTTGAGAAGTAATATGAATTATCTTCAAGCCTGTCACGAAAAATCGGGCTCAAACGATTAGTTATAATAGAGGGGGTGATTATATGGGAGAGATAAGGCTAAAAATTCCAGACACACTGCATTATGCGTTAAAAGTTGAAGCAGGAAGACGAGGTAAAAGACTGCCGGATTTCATCACTAAAGTGCTAAGAGATTATATTGTAGCTATCCGGAAAAATCAGGCTAAAATAACGGAAAAATCAGGCTAAAATAACGGAAAAATCAGGCTAAAATAACGGCAAAAATCAGGCTAAAATAACGGCAAAAATCAGGCTAAAATAACGGCAAAAATCAGGCTAAAATAACGGCAAAAATCAGGCTAAAATAACGGAAAAATCAGGCTAAAATAACGGAAAAATCAGGCTAAAATAACGGAAAAATAAAAAAGGGGTGCACAAATAACCTATTGACATCCTAGTCTGGCGGGGGTAACATACCCCTACCAGACCAATTCAAAGGAGGGCGTATGAATAAAGTCTGGACACCTGACAATTATCCCCCTATCACTGCTATCCCCCCCGACCAGCTCAAGTTAAACATTCTACGTTTTTCCTGGTGGTACGGTTACGTTATTAGCCCAGAGAAGAATCTGGATAAATACGTTGCCCGGCTCAAGACCACCGGGCATTGTGCCTGCCACGACGATAGTTCAGCCTGCCCCTGTCCCGAGGCAATAGCTGAACTGGAAAGGAATGACTACTGTACGTGCCGGCTATTCGTTGGCGCTGAGGCGCTCAAGACAATACTTAACCGGGTTAGGAAGAAGGTGCGGGAAAAACCTGATTACCGACCCGATAAGTAATAAACAGTATTCGTGTATTGCAGGAGGTAGAGATGCCTGATTGGTTTTCTTGGATTTATTTTCTACTTGGTTGTTTCTCAGGTGTGGTTATCATTATTCTCGGTAGACTTGCGGGCCGTGGTAGGGCTAGGGCGATATTAAAGCCCCTAGCTGTGATCACGGCTGAGGAAGTAACCGGTATGAGAATAGAAGCTGCTAAACAAAGCCTGAGCAGATTGTTGGAAACTGAAGACTTTAAGAAGCTACTACTCCTTGAGAAAATCTATTTGGTTATCAATCATTATCCACTGTCTGGTCCTAACGGTAATTTTAACATTGGCCCAAAAGCATCTGCGTAGATGACCGAGTCTATTAAAAAGGTTATTGAACAGTAAAGTGATATTGTAATAAACAGCATGGTCACTGGGTGCCGGGGTTACTTAGGTTTCCCCCTTTGCTTACCTGGCACCCGGTGACCGCCATAAACTAAAAGGGGAGGTTGACAATGTCAAAGGAAGCCATAGCCACAGCCAGGAAGGCCTACGAGGAAGCCTTGTCCCCACTTAGGAGGTTGACCATGACCATAGACGAAGCTATTGAAATCCTACAGAAGTTGTCGCAAGGAAGAGCTATTTTACCCCGCTCAGCAGGGGTCGAAGCTCAAAAGCTAGGCATCGAAGCCCTGAAAGAGGTTAAGTGGTTGCGTGAGTGCCAAGCCTGGAATGCTCACGAAGTGCTACCGGGAGAGACTGAGGAATAAATAAGGAGGTTGACCATGACCATAGACGAAATAGATGACGCTATTGAGCAACTATCAAAGTGGTTGATGCATCCGCCAGGGGTTGTATTTAGTAGCGAAATACCTGCTGTCGAGAAAAGCATTGAAGCCTTAAAGTTGCTGAGACAAATTATAGAAGGCCAGATTGCATACAGTAAGTGGCAGAGGGAGCACTTGCAGGAAAAGGAGCTAAACCATGAGTAAGAAAAAAGGCCGCCGCTGTCCCCACTGTCGCGGAACTGGCAATGAGGTAAGCCTTTCAACCTTGGAACGGCGAGCATCCTCTATTATGGGCATCCCAACAGTCGAGTATAAAAGATGTTCTTGGTGCCAGGGTACAGGCTGGTTAAATTTTAATATGGAAAGCCGCAAAAAGTAAAGACTGTTGTTATCTAGGAGGTAAAAGATGGAAAAAATTCAATGCATAGGGATGGTCGGGAAATATCCAACTCCTAAAGGTCTTTTAATGTTCTATGATACAGGTCGCTGTCTATCACCTACGGATTTAGCTGAGGCATTAGCGTTGCAACATTCGTATTTTAGCGGGGGCGTTGATAAAGGTAAAGTTGCCGAGAAGTTATATAGTTTTATGAATGAGATAGCTCATAAAGCTGACGTATATCCTATAGGGCAAGCTACTTTAATTGATGATGGGCGGATAATTGTTACTGAACCTTGGTTTGAAGCTAAACAACAGTAATCTAATACTGTGACTAGATAAAGACTGTTATCTTAGGAGGAATCATGTTTAAGTGGCTATTGAGTCAGTTTAGCTTCGAGTATGAGCAGGTCTTCAGAATAGTTAAGCGTGGGGAGAGCATACAGGAAGCAATAGTTTTAGTCGCCTCCGGGGATGGAGATAGAAAGATAGTTAGAAAGTTCAAGTGGCCTTGGAGAAAAAGTAATAGTCGCATCTTAGGAGGTAATAATGGCAATTAAGTTGTGTCCTGCACATCTTCGTGAAATGGAGGATAAATGGGGTAGTCGGGAAAAGATAGCTGAGGCGTATGACGGTCTTCTTGTTGACGCTGACCATTGCGAAGACCTGCGGTGTATCAGGAAAACACTGTTTTATTGTCCCCATTGTGGTAAATCTGTAAAAGCAAACGAGTTAGTAGAAATATAAATCATTATCTCAGGAGGGAAACGACGTGAATGAAATAGAGTCACTCTCAACCATCCTACAACTACCCCTGCGTCAGTTGGAGGCAGACGTGCATGATATCGCATGGTCATGGGAAAGTGTGATGGAGAGCAATACGGGTAGTATAAAACAGGCCATCATTACTCTTTTTCATCTAGCGAGCGTTTATCTTCGTGGCCGGGGTTATCGCATGGGAAATTACCAGGGATTACGGAAAAATGGCTTCAAAGCAGCAATGCTCTGTACGGAAGTGGCTAGGTACGTAGTCGGGGAAGGTAATATAATCTTTCCGTCTCTTCACTTATTGGGGTTCAGCTCTTTGGACTCTACCCTTGAGATTATCGCGCGAGGGCTAGCCACTACCCAGATAGATATTATTGCGGAAGCTAACCGCATACTTAGACAGAAACGCGGGGAGTAAATAAATAATGTAGCTTATCTAAGGAGGTAGATTTTGGAGATAATCAAGTATAACGAAGCGACATCCAGTGAGACGATAAAAGTCCGTGACATTGAAGGAGATATGGGGGAGAGTTCGCGGTTGCAGCTCCTACAGCAGCCTGACGGTGATGTAGTTGTCACTCTTTATAATGCTGAGAAAAGTATTATTGAGAGTATAGAGTTTTGTTCTAGCAGTGGTGGCGGACGGCAGCCAATTATTGCCAAGAAGTTGAGGGAGCTGATCCGAGAAATGGTCGAAGGTGGTCCTAGATATTGGCCACTGAAATCACCTGAATGTACTACTGAAAACCCTTGTTGTGACCGGCGCAATGAATACAATGGATTCGGGTCGGGTCTGTTAAAGTTCGTCTGCCCGAAGCACTGTTCATGCCATGATTAAAGTAATAGTGATTACTTTAGATTTTAAGCCAGTGTGGCGTGGAAACCAGCCACGTATGCGAGCCAAGTATATGTGGAAACCAATTAGAGGTGCGTTTTATTTTGAAGTGAGAAGGAGCTAATATGAAAAGGCTAGGTGACTACGTTTTTTTATCAGCAGAGAGGATTAAAGAGGCTGAGAATGACTTGGCTAAGAGCCACGACAGATATATGAAAATACTGCTGGTTCAATTTCTCCGCCAGGAGAGCACAATTCTACTCCGCCGGGCTTGGAAATTTTGGTGGGGTATACGGAAGTACCATCTACTGAAATAAACGCCTATTCTTGGCGTACAGTTCGTCTGGTGAGGCGCTGAGAGCATGGCACTGCGATTCGGGAGCATTTCGGGCTTTCAAGACAGCGTATCCATCAATTATTTCAACAAGCCAAAAAATAATATGGTCTAGGGTATTGACAAAGCCCCCCAAGCTGTGATATGGTTTACCTATCACGTCTTGATAGAGAGGAAAATGGTCAAAATAGATGCACAAGTAGAAATTGAGGGGCTGTTCAGTTGTGAGGAAGCAGCCCAACTCTTAGGATGGGGTATAGCTACTATCTGGCGGCGAATCAAGAGCAATGATATTATAGCTGTCCGACTTAGCGGGCGAACGTTAATCCCTAAATCTGAGATTGAGAGGCTACAAAAGGAATAGGCTACTGGATAAGCAACAGTAGCCTATTAGTGAAGGGAGGCAAACATGGCAGAACCAAGAATCAATTTAATTTTATCATGGCTCACCGCCCATGTCAATACTGGTAATGGAGGTGAGAAATGGACTCTAGAGTAAAAGCCCCCATAGACCACCTACCGCCAAAACCCCGCGAACCCCAGAGCCGTATGACTCTCAACAAGGAAATAATCAAGGAGCTCATCCGGGAATCTGACAAGAAGTGGTTCTCGCACCACAGCGGCGAATATAAATATGAGGCTCATTTGGAATTTACGGCTGACTACGTGAGTCGCCGATATAAGAAGGGACAGAACCTAGGTACTGGATGAAAATGAATTACCGTGGGTTAAAGTTCAGACCTTCTGCTAAATTTAGAGGAGGTTTAGATGTATGGAATGACGATAGAAAACAGTGGTTTTATACTGCCCTAGTCAATGATAAAAAAGTATTGGATTATTATTCTACTGAGCAACCGGGTAAATGGGGCCGTACTATGGACATTACTATCTTTGATCTAGAGACACTGAAAGTAGCTGGCTCATTAAAATTCAAACAGTAACCGTAAATATAATTTTTACCGCATTAAGTTTGATTAGGAGGCATAGTGATAGCTACATTTGCACTTAAAAAAGCTATACCAAAACCTTCCTCGATAGGCGGTCCTCCATGTACTATCTGTATCCGTATGGAGAGATTACGGAAGGTTATCAATCGGGGTGAGGCCATAATATCCAAATCAGTGCAGGAATATAAAGAACCATTTTTAAGTCAGGAATGGGTACAGGCCCAGGCTAAAGCAGATGCCATCGAGTATAGAGATAAATCAATTGCTTCGCATGGAGAAAATAAAGCACCACCCTTAGAGAAATTCATTCAAAATAAACTGCGTAATCAATGGGGAAAAAAGGTAAGGGAATTGACTGAAAATATACCTACTAGAAAGAGACTGGACCACCTTATCTTTATTTTGAGGGAATTAGGTCGGGAACATCCCAAATGCATAGTCTGTCTTCTGCTATTCGGTGAGGAACACGAAGCCTCCCCCACTCCAGTAAAAGGCGTAGGAGATGTGTGCCAATGGTGCTTTAGTTCATATCGCAAAAGAGGACTCAAAGCGTTGCAGCCAGCTAAGGAAGACAAGAAATAAAGTAATGCTATTTATCTTAGAGAAGTATCATACTGTAATAGTGGAGGCTAGATGATAAAGGGTGTAGAGGTAATAACATTGTGCGGGTCTACTCGCTTTACCCGCGAAATGTTGCTTAAAGAATGGGAACTTACAAAGCAGGGAAAGGTGGTGATGGGTTGGTGTGTTTTACCAAGCAATCACGACTCTGATGGTTCTGAGGTTGACCACCATTTAGCAGAGAAAGAGGGTGTTCAAGATATTTTGGATGAAATGCACAAGCGGAAGATAGACCTTTCGGATAGAGTGCACATTCTTAATATCGGTGGTTACATCGGAGAAGGCACGGCCAACGAAATCACATATGCGAAATCTCAAGGTAAAGGCGTCACCTTCGAGGAAGGATAACAGTAAGTAGATATTGTAAAGTAATACTCATTACTTGAGGTGATAAGGAGGTAGTCGTGCTGAAAAAGGAATTAGAACAGATAATGGGAAAAAAGGAAGTCAGACAGCAGTTCAATATACCCGATGATGCTGTGCTTGTGAAAACTGCCCAAACCAAGAAGTATACCATCTTCCTCTTCCACCACAAGAGCGGCGGCGGGTTTATCGATGGTGACCGCATCGTTGTTAAAGTAGATTCGCAGGGACAGGGCAGTATTTCTGCGAAGTGGGACTATGATGAGCTACCGCCAGCCCCAGGGGTACCGTTGCTCAGCCGGCTGTTGCGGAAAGGGGAGAAGGTAGCGCTAATTGACCCCGATAACCCCTTCTACATTTGGGATAAGAAACCAGCAAAACACCAAGCCTGCCTTTTAAGCTGGAAGAAGGGGCAACTGGTCATTAAAGATAGGCAGACCGGTAAAGTAATCGGCCATGGAACTCCACCCCCGAATAAGGCTCTGAGCGCTAGCGCCCCTTCAGGAGCAGGCGATACTGAGGGATGGCGCCAGTGGAGGGAAAGTGCCAGGGATTTTTTCATCGACCTGGGCTTTGATACCACAGAGATATTTATTGGCGATGGAGTCCATACAAAGGCTCATGTCTTAAACGCTATCGGAGACCCCGAAACCAAGGTGGTCTATGGGATAGCCCACGGCACCCATATTTATTCTGACTTGTGGACTACTACTGAGATAGTTGCCAGGTTAGCAGGCAGAGATAAGGTAATATTTGCCTTCTTAGCTCATTGTGGTAGCCACTGTTACACCGGGTCGGGAACTTTGTCTGACGTATTCCGTAAGGGCAGTATGGTGGATACTGTAACGGTTGGGTACTGTGATATGGCCTCGGCGGGGTGCTCTGAAGCCTGGGTACATTCAATTCAGTGGCAGAATAAATTCTTTGATTATATGAGACAAGGCATGACCTGTGGGGAAGCATTTGAAGAATCAATCGCAGACTTTCCCGAGTGTGAGGGATGTATGCGATTTTGCGGAGACGAAAATCTGATTTTGAAAGGAGGTGACCAAGTGTCGAGTGTTAAAGTAACTGTCAACCTAGTAAAAAAAGTATCGGAGGTTGAGCTGACGGTGCAGGAAGGAAGTCCTGACTTCCCCATCATGGGAGCTGTCTGCTCTTTTGATGCGAAACTAGGAATCACTGATGAAGGCGGTAAGTACACATGGAACGGTATAATACCTGGAACGTACCAGCTTTCCGTGACAGCTGCGGGTTATCTGACTCCTGAGGGCGGTGAAGTCCATACTCAAACTATAACTGTCCCGTAAAGTGGTAACCCCTATGGCGTGTATGAAAGAAAACCCTCTGCCGCCCACTGAACCTTGTCCTGACTGTCATCAGGTAGCATGGGTGGTGGCGACCGATAAGCCAAGACGGGGGATCAGGTGACTATGTCTGTGGAGTCTGTCACCCGAACCCGAAAAAGGATATAAAACATGGCAGTTAGCATTGCTACGAACGGATATATCTTCACCGTGCGGCGGGCCAGGAAGGAATTCATCTGCTGCATATGTGGGAGAGAAATTACCCGAGGTGAATCTTACTATGAAGTCACTATTGGCGGTGGGGGCTTGGGGAGCCTGAAATTACCCGAGCGGATTTGTTTGAGTGAAGTAGGGGAATTTATTAAGAAGAAGGAGGTGGAAAGGCAACCATGGTAACGGAAGAAAAGGGACTTATTTTTCAGGAGGATAAGCTACCGGCTTTAAGCCGACAGCCCGAGCCCCTTGTAGTGACACCGGAGTATGTCAGGCAGACACAGTCTTCACTCACTCAGCTTCAGGACATGGTGAAAAAGGTGCTGGTCTCAGGGAGAGACTATGGGCCACCTTATGAGGGAGCGACAACAGACACCCTTTATGACCCCGGAGCATCACTTATCATATCGGCGTTCAACGCGTACGCAGGTCACCGGCGAGTACTGTACTTTAGTAACGAACATGGCAAAGTTGCGATTGTTCTTGAAGTCCCCATCATCCAGCGAAACACTGGAGCCGAGGTCGGTAGTGGTATTGCCTCGTGTACAGTTAGCGAAACCAAGTACAAATACCGGTGGGTAAGGGAAGATAGATTACAAGACTGGGGCTACACAGAAGATGATGTCGCAGCTTTCAGAACCCGAGAGAAATGGGGACACACGGAGTACCAGGTACCGAATCCCGAACTTGAGGAGCTGCTGAATACTGTTGTCACCATGGCGAGCAAGCGGGCGGAGGTAGATGCCGCCAAAAGCCTACCGGGAGTGGGGTCAGCTCTTAGAGAGCTATTTGATAGGAAAAAAGAAACGCAAAAAGGACAGCAACCAGGAAGAGTGGGAGCCCCCAATGATGATGATAGCCCCCGTTGGACTCAGTTCTGGTCTAGTATGAGGACAATGCTGGGTGACAATTTCCAACTCAAGTGTCATCAAATGCTCGGCGTAAAATCCACGAAGGACTGGTTAAAGTCTGGGAAGAGCATTGATGACGCTATCAGAGTCATATCGGAAAAACTGAGCCAGCAGGGTAAGGCTTCTCAAACTCAGGCTCAGTCCAAATGGGATGTTTTGAGGAAAGAGGACTTCCCTGACCTGCCCACACTGGAAACGATATTTTGTCAAATCACGGGCAAATCCATCCTCGATATGTACCACGAACTCGGGGTACAGTCGAGAAGAGATATGACACTCCTGCCATGGGAGGCTTACCTCCAGCTCAAAGCCGTATTTGCTCCAACCAATCCCGATGATATCGGATGGGATGATTTGAACTAAAGGGAGTTTTTTATGCCAAGGGGTAGATTCCTCAGCAAGGCGATAAGTCTTGATGAGAAGGTAAAGGGCGAGGGATGAGAAATGAGTGTTGAGTATTCAGAAAAATTAAAAGAGAATTTAAGTGATATACTGGAGAAACCAGTATGGATTGGTGACCAAGGAAGATTACATTCTACAGCAATTTTTAGATTGATCGAAGCAGTAAATTATTTGCTTGATAAAGAGATTGAGAAGGGCAATGGCTCGAAAAAGACAAATCGACCCTGATATTTGGACAAGCGAACAAGTCATTGCCCTCTCGGTAGAAGCACGGCTAATGTTTATTGGGATGATAAGCCATGCTGATGATGAAGGACGATTGAAGGGTTCACCTCTTTCACTAAAGGTATCTATATTCCCGGCTGACACATATAGTCTAGAAAATATAAAGAAATGGCGAGAAGAGGTAATTTCAAACAAACTAGCGAATTACTATGAAGTTAATGGCTCAGGTTATCTTTCTCTTCCTACATTCCGCAAGTACCAGTACATGACCAAGACCTTCCCTAGTAAGCTACCTGCACCTCCTAGTTATGGAGGGGTTAATAACAAGTTAATAACAAAGGAACAACAGTTATATGGTATTGGTAATGGTATTGGTAATGGTATTGAAGTTGGAATAAATGAAACGACAAAGAAAAAGGCTATATCAGAGAATTTTGACATTTTCTGGGAAGCATACCCCAAGCATAAATCTAAGGGGCAGGCGGAGAAGGCATTCATAAGGGTCAATCCTGACGAGCAACTCTTAGCGACTATGTTTGCCACAATAGAGTGGGCCAAGAAATCAGCCGATTGGCAAAAAGATGACGGGAAGTTTATCCCACATCCTGCCACCTGGCTCAATGCTAAAGGTTGGGAGGACGAATTCCCGTTGGACAAGAAAGGAGGGCAAGGTGGAGCAAATAGGCAAAATTTTGAAAAGGGAAGTTCCGACCTTAAAGACAGCATCGGTAAGCCACTTGACTCAGGGAAAGCCGATTGGGGCATCGGAAAACCCCTCAGTTAAATGTTCGGTGTGCAAAGACGTCGGCTTCGTTCACCCTATGGTAGAAAAAGGCCATCCTGATTATGGAAAGGTGGTTCCCTGCCGGTGCCAAGCTGAGGTCATTGACTTACAAAAGAAGGAACGGATGCTACGGTATTGCAGCCTTCCAGTGGACACGGAAGATATGACCTTTGCAGGATTCCTGACAAGCCCAGTTCTTCAGGAAGCATTTGACGCAGCGAAGGCGGTTGCCGCTGGTAACCTCCGGTGGCTAACTCTTATATCCAAGGTTGACCGCGGGAAGACACACCTGGCCGTGGCGATTTGCCGAGAACGTATAGTTCGTGGGGAAGCGGCTAAATATACGTATGTCCCCTTGCTACTGGATGAACTGCGGGCGGGCTTTAATGATGACAGCTACCGGGTCAGGATGCAGCAATTCCTTGATGTCCCACTTTTAGTCCTGGATGACCTGGGGATGACAAGGAAGCCATCTGATTGGGCGATGGAGAAATTGAACACGATTATTGATTACCGCTATATCAACGGTAAAGAATTGGTGGTAACTATGAACTGCCCTATCAATGCCATACCAGGTGATGACGAAGGCCGGATAGGTAGCCGTCTTCAACGGGTGAGGAATGGGAAGGTTGTGGCCATCGAAGCGCCTGAATTCCGTCTATCGGGTTAACTTAGGGATATGAATATATGGTGAAAGGAGGCAAGATTTGAAATACCAAGAACGTTGTGGTGATTGTGGTGACGATGTAGGAGAACGAAAGACATCAAAGCGTCCTAGTATATGTGATGACTGTTGGGAACGTAGGGGTTGGATAGTTACAAACATGAGTAAAATTACCGAATACTTTGGTATGAAGGAATTTCAGGCGTTACAACGCAGCATGGCATATAAAACTGGAACTGCCAAACGTAAGATACTAAAGATGATGAAGGAACTACCGATAGAAGTGGGGCAATGAAGTAAGAGGAGATACTTACCATTATGTTAAGAAGAGCCGTGAGTCTATTGCTAATTATCCTGGCGGCGGGCTATGTTGGTTTTGCCCTGGCACAGATGGTTATAGAGCCAGAAGTTATTGTCCAGGAAAGACTTACTGTAAAACTACCTGATAGCTATTATAACGAGAACTACCCGGCACCAATTACGGTTGCACAGGCTTTGGAATATCTGCGGGAGTGCCGCCTCTCGCATCAAAGGCGGGTGGATATGAGCAAATACAAGCCATTGCCAGCCTTTGAAGGCGATGCCGAGTTTCATGCTAAGTGGGTGGAGCGGTATGACCAGATACGTGAGCTTATATTAAAACTAGAGGAGGGCGAATGAGGCTTAAACATGTGCAGAGTGCCGAGGTCTACGATAAAGCTGCTTCAGTTGGTATTCGTGGCGGTATGTTGAAGGCTGTTCGTCTCGAGATGGATTATTTGCCTGATTGTTCTAAAAATTCGTATAAATTACGTAACGGCACGATTAAAAGGCAAGTCCGTGAGTGGATGGAGCAATTCTCATTTATGCTCAGGTCGCTGGTTAATAGCCAGGGAATTAGTTTCAGCTTACCGTTGAAGGTTAAGGTTGACGGCGTGTTCGAGGACAGGCGGTCGATGCCTGATTTGCATAATCTTGTCATCACGATAGCAGATTCTATAGAGGATGCGCTAGGAATAAATGACCGGTATTATGAAATCGAAACTGGCCAGCCGGAGGTCGGCGGCTATGCCAGGATTATTGTGACTATTAGTTCGGAGGTGAAGGATGAGTAGGATGTTTTTAATAGAAGGTAATCCAATGGGAACTTGTAATTGCTTCGTTGGGTGCGGTTTTGAGTGCACCTACTGTAGTGCTCGGAAGGCTGCCCTGACTAGGTTTAAGCACCTGCCCCAGTTCAAAGATGGTTTTACGCCTCATTTCATACCGGAGCGGTTAAGCCGGCGGTTTAAGCCAGGGGAGTTTGTTTTTATCGCCTACAATGGCGATATATCGTTTGCGGCCCTGGATGAGATTGGACTGATTCTGGACAGGATTCGCCTCTTTCCCGAAACTGACTTTCTATTTTGCACCAAAGACCCGGCCTGCTACCTTCTATGGCAAGAGGCCGGGCTGGAAATCCCCTCGCACGTGTATCTCGGTGCCACAATTGAAACGACAATTGATTACGGCTTGAGTAAAGCACCAGTGCCTAGCCGGCGATATACCGCCATGGTCCAACTGAATCATCCGAAGAAATTTATCTCGGTCGAGCCCATTATGGATATGGACATGGGTAAGTTCTTCTTCTGGATGAGGGATATCCAGCCCAGCATTATTGAGGTCGGAGCGGACAATTATCATAACGGTCTTACCGAACCAAAATGGGATGAGGTGCAATTCGTATTAGAGAAGGTTCGCAAATTCTGCCCAAATGTTATCTCGAAGCCCGGGCTGGAGAGGCTGAAATGAAAAGGTATCTATATAATTACTACTTCCTCGTCACGCCGCTCTGCTAATAGTATTGCTTCTATAGATAATATTATAAGTTTAGAATATCAAATTCTATGGTACCTGTAGCCACAACAACCCCATTTACCAGGACTTCAGCAAGCGCCGAAGCGTGATTTGGTACTGGCTCGCCCCAATCTAATGGCCCTCCGTTAAACCATACACCTATTTGAGCATTAGCAGGGGCTGTGAACGGCTGAGCAATCGGTTCAAGACTATCATTTAACGGAGAGTTATACACATAAGTATCATTTATTGTGAGCCTTACCGTTATACCAGAGATAGGAGCTGGTGTAAGGTTCTCAAATTTGAAACCTACATGGGTAACTCTAAGCCCCCAAGCTATCCAGCCAGAAATGTACCAAAAGAGTGTTCCATCGACAACGTAGTGGAAGCCCGTTATCACCAATCCTTCCACAGGGCTCAGAAGTTCTATATCCTCATACTGACGCTGAGCCAAGGGAGCTTCCTCCCCTTCTAAGGTTACCACAAGAGACACGGGATAGATACCAAGAACCAGAGGCATGGTTATAGGATGACTGATGTTTTTCTGCTCACCTGCTGCCAAGAAGAAGTACTGGATAGAATAGGCAACCCAGTTTCCTATGACGAAGGCAGAATTAAAACTACCTGCCTCCCCGTGGTTTG
>Ga0180007_10003516_pt1 | contig 17367 bp, 13 predicted proteins | sample MM_PC_MetaG_FD_121122 | JGI IMG/M metagenome (GOLD analysis project Ga0180007, IMG submission 121122) | Groundwater microbial communities from the Aspo Hard Rock Laboratory (HRL) deep subsurface site, Sweden - MM_PC_MetaG | ecosystem: Environmental > Aquatic > Deep subsurface > Groundwater... | reverse complement strand
TTTGATTTTCAAAGAGCAAAGTCAAAAAAAAGATAAATTTAAGATTGCAAATATGTTTCGAAATGTTCGTTTATTACAATTTTGTATTTAATACTACTTCTGACTTTTTACAGGGCCATCATTAATAGCTCAAACAGAATGATCCGCGCAGTGACGCCATGCGGGATAATTTAATTTTAGTGGTGATGTATAGTGTTCTCAACGTTGAATGCAGACCAGATCAATGAGAAACAAGGAAATAATTTAATAAGGGGAAAACCATCTGTCTGCGACTTGGGACATGCTTGGCATGTTATTGTTATACATTACCATAAGGACAAAATGGTGTAAACGGATTTTATTGTTGGCCACGGGTGGTTAACGTTATCGTTTCCCCTTTCTAAACAATGATGACCAGAAAAATCAAACCTTTTGCTACAACACGAAACATTCCGCTTTATGTTGTGTATAAAAATGGTATAATCAAAAATAAACGCAAGCAATAATGCGTGGGTGAGATTTCTCAGATCTTTCCCAGGATTTTCATACTCACGGGTTACACACTAAAAACATGGGGAATTGTCTTATCTAGCCACAACCTTCGTGGGGTCGACAGCTGTCTCCGGTTCTATCGCAAGCAACTCAAGGGGCTCTTCCTTGAAAACAAATATGCAGCGTTTGACAGTCAACGATAAAGCTCTGACGCATCAGCGGATGTTTTTCAATATCAAATCAGAATCATAACCATCTCACATTGAACGATTTCAGGAGTTGAGATCATCTAAACCATATCCATGGCACAAACCGACGACATAACCCTAGTCGGATTCACGTTTCAATAGGGCACATCCTGTGGAATCCCATGACCGATACCTCACAAAAATAGTCGTACGAGTACGAATAATTCGGAAGTTCGTCGCCAACCAACAGCTGGAGGCGACGCATAAAACTGCGCGCCTCAGCTTGGCGTTATTGAGCTTTAACATCCTTAACACCCTTGCGATATAACGTACTTAAGGTTTCATGTTTACATCCGTTCAATTCTGTAATACCACATAGTAAACAAAACACTAAACAAAACCCTAAAACGGCTCACATGGGTTTGCATGAATTGAGAAAGAGGATCTTTCACCATGTTTATCGAACAATACCCCATCTATGAGCAGATCAAAGAATCCGACGAAGTTCTTGTTTACCGGACCAGACGAACCAATGACCCCTGCTCGGTCGTCATTCGTAAACTCAAGGTGAAAAACCCGACGATCTCGGAAAATGCACGGTTTTTAAAAGAATACGACATCATAAAAACCCTGAATGCCCCCAGCATAGTCAGGACCATTGATGTATTTGAAGAGCAAGGGGTCGTCGTTCTGGTTCTTGAAGATTTCAGCGGGGACTTCCTGAATGACATATTAAAAACCAAGCGCTTTGACATCCAGGAGTTTTTAAGCCTTGCCATAAAACTGGCCCAGGCTCTGGATGATCTCCACGGCCACGGGGTGATACACGGCAATATCAATCCCAGAAGCATTATCCTTGACTCAAAAAACATGGTCGTCAAGCTCACGGATTTCGGCATCGACTCCCTTATGACCGGTTCCAGGTCAGCCATTTACAATAAAAACTTCATACTGAACACCCTTCCCTACCTGTCCCCAGAACAGACAGGACGTGTGAACCGAAGTGAGGATTACCGAAGTGATTTCTATGCCCTGGGCATTACCTTGTTTGAAATGGTCACCGGCATTGCACCCTTTAAATCCAAAGACCCCCTGGAGCTGATTCATTGCCATATTGCAAGACCACCGGTGCGGCCGGACCTCTTTGTTCCCGATCTGTCTGCCACCATTTGCGACATCCTGATGAAACTCATGGCCAAGGCACCCGAAGAACGATACCAGAGCGCCTTTGGGTTGAAATCTGACCTGATTGAGTGCCAAAAACGACTGACCGACAAAGGTATCATCGAACCCTTTCATATTGCAAAACAGGATGTGTCCAGTCGCTTTATCATACCCCAAAAACTTTATGGCCGTGAGAACGAACGAAAGGTTCTTCTTGAAACCTTTGAAAATGTGTGCAGAGGAAACAACGAACTATTGCTGGTCAACGGGGTATCCGGTATCGGAAAAACAGCTCTGATCTATGAAATCCATAAACCCATTGTGGCCATGCGCGGGCATTTCATTGCAGGGAAATACGAACAATACAAAACCGACTCCCCATACAGCGCGATTATCCAGGCATTCAAAGGCCTGCTCCGCCAGATTCTTTCGGAAAGCAAAGAGACAACCTCACAATGGAAAAAACGTTTTCAGGAGGCACTGGGACCCAATGTCGGAGTAATGACGGACATTTTTCCTGAGCTCGAACTGATCACCGGGAAACAACCGCCTCCGGCCCCAATCGGTCCCGAGGAAGCCAGGAACCGATTTAATCTCTGTATTGAATCGTTTGTCTCCGTGTTTGTTTCCGAAAAAGGTCCCCTGGTTCTTTTTCTTGACGATCTTCAATGGGTGGACTTCTCAAGTCTCACCCTTATTTCAAATCTGATCCTCTCCCTTGATGCCCGGTATCTTTTTTTTATTTTTTCATACCGAAGCAACGAAGTAAGCGATGCCCATCCCTTTATTGAAATGATACGGGAGGTTGAAAATCAGGGCACAAAACCACGGGAACTGACCCTTGGCCCCCTTTCTGAGCAGCACATTGGTGATCTGATTTTCGATTTTTTGAAATGCTCCCCTGAAAAAGCATTGAAACTGGCCACTCTGATATTGAAAAAAACAGCGGGGAATCCATTTTTCGTCAATCAGTATCTGAAAATCCTCTACGATCAGGGAAAAATTTTCTTTGATCCGGAAAAGGGCTGGCAATGGGATCAAAAAGACATCGCGGCCATGGAGGTCACCGATAATGTGGTGCAGCTGATGGCGGATAAAATTTCAAAACTTCCGAATAATACCATGGAAATCCTTAAAATTTCTTCGTGTATCGGCAACCGTTTTGACATTGAGACCTTGGGCCATGTCCTTGGGAAAAGTCTTTACGAGATTCTGACCCATATGAAACTGGCCATTGAAGAGGGATACGTGCGCCATGTGGGGGACATGTTCCTGTACCACCATGACCGGATTCAGGAAGCCGCTTATTCTTTGATTCCCGAGATTGAGCGGGCTGAATACCATCTTAAAATTGGGCGGCTTATGTTTGAGAAGGCCACCGATGCCAACGACCTTAACGCCAAACTGTTTTACATCACGGATCAGTTTAATCAGTGTCTAAAATTGATCGTGGAACCGGATGAACGAAAGCGTCTTTTTCTCCTGAACATGGAGGCGGGGAAAAAGGCAAAGGGAACCGCTGCCTTTGATCCGGCGCTGAAATATTTTAAAACCGCAGAATCGTTCCTAACCAAATCATCGTTATCTGACAAAAACAAGGAAGACTGGCTTACCGTGTACCAGGAAATCGCAGACACCGCATGTTTGAACGGCGAATACGACCTGATGACCGGGTATATGCAAAAAGCGTTTGATCTTTCGCCATCCAAACTCCGTCGCATTTCGATCTGCGAAATCGATATCCGGGCTCATTTTGCCAGACAGGATTATCAGACGGCCCTTACAAAAAGCATGGATCTTTTATCCGACCTCGGCGTGGCCTTTCAAAAAAAAGTTAAAAAAATCCATATTATATTAGAACTTGTCCGGTTAAAATGGATGCTTCGGTCCATGAGTGAAGAAAAGCTTTTGAATCTTCCTCCCATGGAAAACGAGGAGCAGCTTGCCATTGCAAGAATTTATTCCGAAATGGGAATTTCGGCCAATCTCACCGACAGCACGCTTTATGGATATATCGTTTTAAAGCGTTTTGCCCAGATCCTGGTTCATGGCCAGAATCCCTATTCAGGCCTGTGTTTTTTGGGTTACGGTGCCTTTCTCGCATTCGCACTGGAAGATTATAAAAATGCGGTACGATTCGGCGATCTTGCCATGAAACTTGCCGAACGCCCCGAAGGGCAAGCCTTCAAATACAGGACCCACGCCATCTACGCGGCACTCATTGCCCAGTGGGAAGAACCCCTTGAAGTCTGTAAAGCAGCTGCCATTAAGGCCTACCAGCTTTCCCGTGAAGCCGGAGATCAGATCTACACCAGTCTTTCTCTAACGTTCAGGGATTATATCTCGTTTGTTACATCCAGCTATATTCCCGAATTGGTTGCCCAGATGGAAAAAAGGGTCAAGATCACATACAAAAGTGGTCAACGGCCCATGATCCAGCTTTACTGCCTGACCCTTCAGTTCATGCACCACATTTCCCATGATAGTCCTGACCCGGCAAGGCTGGTTGGTGATTATTTCAGCGAGGATACAGTGGTCCCCGAATGGATTGAAACAAAAAACAGTGGCGGACTTGCCCATTACTACGCCATAAAAGTCGCCCTGTTCTATTTTGCACATCGTTATCATGACGCCCGCCAGGTATTACAGGAGGCAGAGGTGCATAAACAGGCTGTCAAAAACTTGCTGGCCGCACAATTTCTCACCTATTTCGACTGCCTGGTGGAACTTGCCAGATACCCGGAGCTTTCGTGGGCCGATAAGCTCAAGGCCCGTATCCTGGTGAAAAAAAACCTAAAGAAAATCCGGAAATGGGCCGGATTTGAACCTGTCAAACAGCTTCCCTGGATTTATCTGATCCAGGCAGAGCTGGCGGCAGTACTGGGTCAGGACACCAAAGCCCGGGCCTATTATGACCAGGCCATTGACACATTCACCCACATCCCAAGCCCCTTGTTTAAATCCGTTTCTTTATTCAGAGCCAGTCTTTATTACATGAACACGGGACAGATGCGATCTGCCCGGAGTTATTTTTCAGAGACATTGATTTTATTTCGAGCCACCGGTGTGACCTTGTATGAATTGCATTATAAACAGATATGGGGCGAGAAGTTTTTTACGGACTCCGTGGGAAAATCCTTTCTGGCACATATGGAAACGTCCCGCACAGGTGCAACCCTGGATCTTTCGACCATTCTGAAAAGCGCCCAGGCCCTTTCCGGTGAAATCGTTCTTGAGAAACTCCTGAAAACCATCATGAAAATATCCCTTGAAAGCGCCGGAGCCCAAAAGGGTTTTCTGATTGTGCTTCATAACGAGGAACTCGTCATTGTTGCCGAGGGTACCCTGGACCAAATTGATGTGACCGAATTTTCGTCCATGCCAGCTGACAAAAGTGACCAGCTTTCAGTGTCCGTTGTGAACTTTGTAGAAAGGACACTTCAACCGGTGGTTCTTGCCCATGCCTGCATGGAAGGTGAGTTTGTGACAGACCCCTACATCGAAAAAAATCGAATCAAATCCCTTCTGGCAGCCCCCATGATCAGCTCGGGAAAGCTCAAGGGAATCATTTACCTTGAAAATAATCTGGCAGCCCAGGTATTCAGCCAGGAACGGCTTGAAATTCTCGACGTGCTCGCTTCCCAGGCCGCCATTTCCCTTGAAAATGCCTGGTTGTTCGACGATGTAAAAACAGCGGAACACAAACTCAGGCAGTTTAATCTTGAACTGGAACAACGGGTAAAAGAGCGGACAAACGAACTTTCCATCGCCTACGAACAGATAAAAATCATGGCACACACCGACCCCTTGACCGGGCTTGCCAACCGGCGAAGCATGATGGATAAAATCAAGCAGGAATCCCTACGTTTCAAACGAAGTATTAAACCCTTTGCACTGGTTATCGGAGACATCGATCATTTCAAGTCCATCAATGATCTTTATGGTCATGACTGCGGGGATGATGTTCTTGTTACCCTTTCCCGGATCATGGTTTCAGCCCTCAGGGAAGAAGACAGTGTGGCCCGCTGGGGCGGCGAGGAGTTCTTATTCCTTCTCCCGGAAACAGGAAAAGACGGTGCCGTAACAGCCATTGAAAAAATCAGGCGGGCCCTTAATGGGCAATCCTTTCAGTATAATAACACACCCATTTCCCTGACCATGACCTTCGGCATCAGCATATACGACGGAAAAGCCAGCGATATAGAAGGCTATCTGAAACAGGCTGACCAGGCTCTGTACATCGGCAAAAATTCAGGCCGGAATCAGGTGGTGTTCCAGGGGCAGTCGCTATTAACTTAGTCATCGTTCAATCTGCTATGCCCCCTCATCCGCCTCGTTCCCAGGCTCTTGCCTGGGAATGCACACCTGGAGGCTCTTGCCTCCAGAGGCATGGCTGGAGCCATGCGAAAAACACTCCCAGGCAGGAGCCTGGGAGCGAAAAGAGTGCGGCAGGAGCCTGGGGAGCGAAAAGAGTGCGGCAGGAGCAAGGAAGCGAGAAGAAAATCTTCATAGGTCCCATAAGTCCCATTAGTCCCATAAGACCCATGGGACTCATAGGACGTATGTCATTTTTATCTCGTCTTTATTTGTGTATTATTTCAAGGCACCGAAATCACCGTAAGACCACATTGTTCGCATCCTCGCCGAAGTGCATCCAGCCCAAAGGCCTCAATGGGTCCAACAGCACCTTTCTTGAGCAAGCCGCCTTTGGATGACTGATCCGCTGCCCAGGCAATGAATTCTGCCGTAAAGGTATACCCGTCTGCCCCCACAAGATCTGTCCGATTGAGTTTATTTCCGTTTTCATCAAATGTTTCTGCGATAACATGGGTTGTATGGCGTTGGCGTTGTTCTAAATTGGGGCCCTTGCCCTTACTTTCCGGTAAAAAAGAAAGCAGCCAGGACATGAGGGAAAGGTATCCGGGAATCTTACCTGTGATGGACTGCATCATGGCGCCATATTTCATCATATAGGTCTTTTTGCCGAACCATCCCAGATAGGTCCGGATATCCCTGAGGTGCGGATAAACCCTGGGCAAGGAAAAATGCTCGGTGCAGGACATGGAAAGGCCCGGACTGGTCAGGTTGTCCAACTGAAAGGTGCGAACCGTGGTGCCCCCTGTCACTTGCTTATAGGCACCTTTTGTCCATACTGTTATGGGAGCGACCATGGCCATGAGAAGGGAGGCCTGGGTGCCCTGGCTCATGTCAAGGGGACCCACCCTTCCCCCTGATTTAGAGAAATACCCCACATCCACCCGCCTGGCCATTGTGCCCGAGGCCTCAATGGCCAGGCCGGCCGCACAGTTGCCCGGGATGTAATCGTAGCCGCAGGCCGTGATCAACGTGGCACCCGTGGCTTGGGCCGTGGGCCCATAAACCTCAAAAACCTGCTGGATAAATGAGGGCTCACCCGTAGAGTCTATATATACGGCCCCCTTTTCCACAGCGGCTGTAATGGCGGCTTTGCCGTATTTGGCAAAGGGCCCCACCGTGGAAATCAGTATATCATTAGGCTCGAGAACCGCCCCTATGGAGGCAGGGTCATTGACATCAGCCACCGCAACACCAAGGCCGCCCAATTTTTCAGCCAGGCGCTCCAGCTTTTGTCTGTTCCTACCGCATAAGACCGGTTTGAGGCCACGATTGACCATGGCTTCGGCGACCAGATGCCCCGTGTACCCCGTGGCTCCGAACACGATAATTTTAGATTTCATGTCTCACACTCCCTATCTAATTTGCCCCTGCATATTTCTTTGCCATGCGTTTGGACACCACAGCGGAAAGATAGACCATGGTCTTGGGAAAAAGCCGGGTCATAAGATCCAGAAATTTAGCATCCCGTCCCACCATGATCCTCCGGCGATTCTTCTTGATTCCTGTAATAATAATCCGGGCTGCATCCTCGGCCGTGGTGATAAACACTTCCTTGTCGTAAATTTCAGCGGCCTTGTCCTTGGGCAGATCAAAAAAAGTCTGGGTCACCCGGGCATTTCTCGCAATATTTGTTTTGATTCCGCCGGGATGCACGCAGCTGACCCGGATGGATGTGTCTTTCAATTCCTGGTACAGGGTTTCGGTGTAGCCCTTGACCGCAAACTTGGCCGCACAATAAGGTCCGTTGTTGGGGTTTGGAATAATACCGTTGATGCTGGAGATATTCACCACATGGCCCTGGGGCCGTTTTCTGAGATAGGGAAGAAAGGCCATGGTCCCGTAAACCACTCCCCAGAAATTGATGTTCATCAGCCATTTAAAATCCTCCAGTGCCACGGTTTCCAGAAACGCGCCCAGGCTGACCCCTGCGTTGTTGATGATCATGTCGATGCCGCCATGATACATTGCCGCTTCCTCGGCAAAACGTTTGACCTCATCCTGGTTTGCCACATCCACGAGGTGGGTGGACACCTTGACCTTGCCTCCCACCATGGCCTTGGTTTCGAGAAGACCCGCCTCATCAATGTCCGACAGGGCCAAATGACAGTGTTCAGCAGCCAGTCGCACAGCCAGCATCCGGCCGATGCCCGACCCGGCCCCGGTGATGGCTGCAACCTTGTTGTTCAGATTTTTCATTATTTCCCCTCAAACCGTTTGAATATTTTTGCCTTTTCCATCACATCAAGGGTCTTGTGCAACAAATCCACGATATCCTTGGTGGAGGCATTTTCATAATCCAATGTCATGATATGTTCTTCAATGTATTTCAAGTAATTTTTCAAAGCCATCTCGGTATCTTTTGTATCAAAGCAGCGCACACTCTGTTCCAGCTCAATGCTGAGGCCGTGGCGCACCGTGGTGTCCATGCCCTGATGAACCGCCTTCTTTATGGCGTCGATGGCCACGGGGGGGCGTTTGCTCATAAGATCCGAAAATTCCTGGACCTTCCCATAAAAATCGTTTTTATCAAACACATCGGTGATAAGCCCGATATGTTTGGCCTCCTGGGGGGAAAGCTGATTGCCCCTTAGCATCAGTTCCAGGGCCTTGGCCTTGCCGATGAGCCGTGGCAGCCTCTGGGTACCTCCACCGCCGGGCACAATGTTCACCAGGACCTCGGGTTGCCCCATGGTAAACCCCTGGTCACCCACCATAAGCCTGAAATCAAAACATGCGGCCATCTCAGTCCCGCCACCATTGCAGGATCCGTTGATGGCAGCAATGGTGACCTTGTTCATGCGCTCAATGGCATAATAGGTCCGCATCATCTGAAACCACAAAAAAGCCCCGGACGAATACGGCCGTATCGCTTTGGCCTGTTTGAGCATCAGCCATTCATACCAGGGGAACAGGTCCATAAGCCAGTTACTCAATGTCATATAGTATTTTAAAAGAAAACTGGTGGGCCGGAACCGGACCATGATGTGCAGAAAAAGCCGTTTCAAATGTGTGGTGAGCATCATCAACTCATGGATGGAGAAATGCATGATATAGGAATCCTCACGTCCTCCGGTGAGAATAAACACACGGATGGTATCATCACGCCTGACCTTTTTAATCAGATCATGCATCTCCTCCAGAAGATCCGTAATCAGAAAATTCACCGGCGGATTGTGAATCTCCACCCAGAGGGTTTCATTGACCTTTCGCGTTTTCAGATAGGTGTAAGTCATAGTCATGTCCTTTTTTTTGTATTCCCTCAAGGGTCTCAAGCTTTTCGTTTCACATAGGATTCCATCAGTTCAACGAAGCCTTCAATGCGTGTATTCATGGGGCCTTCGGCATAGGCCCTGGGATCGCAGTGGTCCGTGTTCATCATCAGAACCGGGATGCCCCATTTCTTCTGAAGGGCCTCCTGGAGATCAAGCTGGCCCGTGCTGCTTGGCCGACAACTCTGGTTGGCATGCAGGATAATCCCGTCCAGATCATACTCCTGGATCAGCGTGTTGAAATAAGCGATGCGCCTGTCCAGATTCAGGGTAAAGGGAACGAGGATGTGGTCCCTGGCTATCTGGCGCAGGGTTTCCTTGAGGGACCCCTTGGGTTTACTGCGCCCGGCAAAGGAATAGGTATAGGGTTCCGCAACGATCCGGGCCCCCTTGTCCGCCAGCACCTTTTGGTACAAATCCACGTTGTACCAAAGGGTGATGCCTTCCCACAAAACACGGTATTTTTCCCGTCCCCCTTCAATGGTCTGACGATCACCATAGCGCTTTTCAGCCATCTTCAGATGTTTGGAATAAAACCGAATCGCATCCTTCTGGTTCCACTGGCTGACCATGGGCAGCATAAAGGTCCGGACCCATTCAAAGTACCGGTTGGCAGGAAATCGCTTTCTGTATTCGGAAAGCTCCCTGAACAAGCGGCAGATTTCAGCTGAATTGCCCACCATCTCAAAAAATTTTTTCTCATTGAATTTTTTACCTGTCTCCTTCTCTAAAAATGCAATCAGGTCCCACAATTGCTGCTCCACGTAATCCACATATTCTTCAATGCGATTTTCATGTTCACCGGCCACGAAGCTCGGCACATCAAGGGCAAAATGGGGCTTATTGTGAATTCTGGCCTCGCTTTCAAACCATTTCAGGTGAGTATCGCACACCAGATTTGCAGAAAAATAAGCGTCTGCCACCCTGTTGCCGCCAAAGTCTTCGGGCCAGCCCATGCGCGAGGACCCGATGCTGGTCTTCATGTAACTGCAAAGGTCCCGGCCATACCCAAGACTTTCGGCATACTCAATGGACGGCACCGAGCACCCTGCAGCCCCGGTCAAGGCTGCATAGGCCTCCGGGTAACCGGGGAAATACCCCATGGCTGCAGGAATTTCCGTGGGGAAGCCGGCACTGAAAACCCCGAACCGTTTCCAGGGCTGCATCGCCGTCATTTTAGTCCGATTGAGGTACTGCATCATGATCTGGTACAGACGGGGAGACAGGTGCTGATTAAGATACCCTTTCAAGCCATTCACAAAGAGTCCGGGGTTCTGAACGATAAAACGGGTTAAACGGATCATACTGGCCCCCTTATAATGAACGTTGAATAATTTCCCTGAAACTTTCCAGACGACTGACCAATTGCTGATCCACCGTGGGTGTATATTCCCGTTCAATGACGATCAGCGTGTGCCCGAGCCTCTTAAGTTCACCGGTCATAAACGGAAGATCCAGGCCATGGGGCTCGCAAAATTTAAGAATCTGATACACAATGCCTGAGACCGGGGTTTCTTTCAAGCATGATTCCAAATAGGAAAGCCTTGCATCAAAGGGAATCTTGGTGGGGGGCTGTGGAATCCGCGTATGATAATCCACCAAAGCCTTCACCGGATCACCCTCCTGGGAAATATCTTGGGCAAAGTAACGTTCTCCCAGGGACAGATCATCCCGAACAGCCCTGAGTCCCGCCGTTTCCAGAATCTCCATGACCTCACCGTAGGTGATATCCGATCCGGTCAAAAGCACCGGCTCGCGGTCTGCTGGGAAAACGGGCAAGTTCTTCCATTCCTTGAGTTTATCTTCAAGCAGTTCCACCAGTTCTTCCTTGTTCATCTGTACGCATTTCCGTGTGAGGGCATGGTAGGCTGAATTGGGAATATCCTTTACCGAGCGCAAAGCCGCAAGCTCCCTCATCAGATGTTTCACCCGATTCGAGGTTTGGATGGCGTGGGACAATTTATCCTGGGTGATCTCAACAGAAAAATGATTTTCCAGGTGAGTTATAAATCTGCGCAGCTCCTTTTCATGAAAGGTATTTGCGGCCAGATCGTTCTTTGCCGGGGTATTGATCCAGTATAAAAAATCGGTTTTCACATGGTATTTCCAGATATCATACTGGTTGTTCGTGGTATCGCAGCCGTGGCAAAAGGCGATCCCCACCCAGTCCTTTGACCGGGCCATGCCCTCGGTCAAACAGGACCGGGAAAAGGGGCAGATATAATGATGAACATATCGATCCGCAGGATCATTGGACACATGGACATCCCCAAGAATCTTATAGGGAGTAAACCCTGCGGCCATGATGATTTCTTCGGAAAACTCGTGGCCTGTATCGTAGTAGGCAAACAGCTTCATTGATATTCCTTCATGTTATTTTATGATGGCATAGATCTTATGGGACTTATGTGCCAAGATGAAGATGCGATTACGCCCCACCCAAAATAGCCGCCCCAATGGCACCACAGACCTGGGCTTCATTTGGAACAAGGAGTTTCAGACCGATCTTTTTTTCGATGGCTGTGCGCATGCCCTTGTTTCTTGAAACCCCGCCGGTCATGACCAGGGGCTTGGACACACCGATTCGGTTCATCATGGACACCATGCGTGAGGCAATGGATTCGTGGATGCCCGCGATGATATTTTCCCTACTTTCCCCCCTGGCGATCATGGAAATCACCTCGGATTCGGCAAATACTGTGCACATGCTGCTGATGATCACGGGCTTTTTTGATTTATGATCCATGGCCCCAAAATCCCCCAGTTCCACATGAAGGGCACGGGCCATGACATCCAGAAACCGACCCGTTCCTGCAGCGCACTTGTCGTTCATGACAAAATCCGACACAGTCCCGCTTCCATTCAGCGTGATGCATTTACTGTCCTGACCTCCGATATCAATGACCGCTTTCACATCAGGGTAAAAATAAGCTGCTCCCGCTGCATGGCAGGAAATTTCAGTGATCTTCTTATGGGCAATACCCACGCTCCCCCTTCCGTATCCTGTTGAAACAATGCAGGAAATATCCATCTCTTTCGTCCCTGTTTTCAAAAGCATGGTTTTGAAAATATCCTGCCAGGCCCTGGCCATGTCATAGCCGCTGAAGGCCACATCAGTATAAATCAGTTTCGTCTTGTCCATCAGAGCAATCTTCGTGGTGATGGACCCGATATCGATTCCAACGGTGAGCATGATTTTCCTTCATCGTTTTATTTAAAATTTTTATCCCCCCATACGAGATACGCGACCTCACGCACCGTGACAATATCCCCAGCGGTCATTTATAGTGGCAAAACCGGCCACGCATCTTCATCCCGATATAAGTCCCATAAGCCCCATAAGTCCCATGAGTCCCATAAGTCCTTGTTGACAATAAACAAACGTGTCATCTATAGTGACAAAAACAGCCAAAATCACAGGACATCATTCATGGGCGATGCAATACATATCCGTTCAAGTACAACACTGCCACCGTCTCGGCTGATCAACTCAGTTGTGGTCATGGCGCGTATTGCTGCGCGGTATGGAATCGGTATGACGACATTTCTTGAGGGAAGCGGAATTTTGCCTGAAGATCTCGAAGATCCCGGAAAGCTGATTACCATCATGCAGGAGAAAACCCTTTCCCGGAGACTTATGGCGCTTTCCAAGGTGCCCTGGATCGGCCTTGAGGTGGGGCAGGACTATCATTTCAGTGCCAACGGCAAACTGGGCATGGCCATGATGTGTTGCGACACCCTTTTGGACGCGTTGAAACTGGTCTTGGCATACATCCCCCTGACCGGGTCATACCATCAGTATAATCTTCGAATCGAAGGCAAGACAGGGTATGCCCGATTCAGTGAGCTTATGGATCTGGAAGAACTCCAGCGATTCTGCTGTGAGGGTGTCTTGGCCTCAATACACACCATGGTCCGACTCAGCAATATCGAATCCAGGGTCTTCAACGAATTGTATTTCGCCTATCCCAGACCATCCTATGCTGAAAAATATGAGGAACTTTTCCAGTGTCCGATCATCTTTAACGCGCCCAGCCATATGATCATCTTTGATGCAAGCCATCTGTCAAAACCCATGACCCTGGCCAATCCCCTGATGAAGCGGACCTTTGAAAAGGATTGCCATCAACAGCTCCCCCTTTTGCAGGAGCATGTATCCGTGACAGCACGGATCCGCCAGGAGCTGGCCACCCATCTTGAAGGGTTCCCAACCTTCACCCAAATGGCAAGCCGAATCAACCTGTCGCCCCGGACCTTGCGGCGGAGACTCCTGGACGAGCGAACATCCTATAAAACCATTCTTTCCGACATCCGCAGAAGTAAGGCCATGGAACTGCTCAGAACCACAAGCCTTTCCATGGAAAACGTCTCGAACCGCCTGGGTTTCTGTGAAGTATCCAGCTTCTATCGGGCCTTTAAAGGCTGGACCGGAAGCACCCCCAACAGCTATCGGGCGAAAGACCTCTAAGCTGCCCAAGGTTGATGGCGTCGTAAAAAGTCCCCTATGCAGCCATAGGCGATACGGGCTTAATGCGTCCACGGGTTCATTCCCGATTTGTAAAAATAGCTGGCGCTTTGGTAATAGGTGATGGCATCACCTTTATCGTTTTCATCAATACCGATATCTTCTGTCATTAAGACACAAACCATCGAATTACACGATTCAAAATCGAAAAAATATCCGGGTCTTGGTCTTTGAGTGATCGACCATACTGGTCAAAGGCCATGGACGATTCATTGCCTTTTCCTGGACGCCCCTTTTTTTTCTGTGTCGTCTGTTTTTGAATTGAACCGTTCGTTTGTTTACTCAAAAGTTCTCCACCTGCTTTAACCCATTCAAGGAGTTGACCCAGTTCACCCCCATCAAGCCACATGCCATGCATGTGACATCGGTCGATAATCACACCGCTTCTGGTTCCGAAATTTACCCGGTGCATGATACCGCTGCAAACAGGGCAAGGGACGTAAGCTGTGTGAGGCCTCTTGGTGTGGTGGGTTTTATTCAGCTCGTCTATTTCCGGGTTGCCCTGGTCCATGGAAGCCTTGATCAAGTCTTCCAATTCGCCGGTGTCAAAGAAAAGACCCATGCACTTTTCACAGCGTTCAATCAAAAATTCCCCATCAATCTTAAGGTCGATGGTCTGCATGATGATTTTGCATCGGGGGCAAGGCCTCTCAGAGTCGGAGACATGGACCGTTAATGGATGAACATGGCTATGATCGATTTCGTTGTTGGGGCTGCCCATGGATTTGTCCTTGGTTTCTTTTGTCCGTGTCAATGTCCTTCCTTTCGTTTGCTCGAACCATTATATGAATAATGTACCTGCCTCCGCCCGAATACACTCTACGTATCATCCGACACCCGATTTAAACGACCGAAGACTATGTTTATGGGTCACGATCAGGCCATTGAATGTCAATGATGGATTACCATAACAAAAAAAATGTGCCCGAGCACGAGAAACCTTTACTGTGAGAGCAACAATCATAAATGCCTTATAAATAGCATCCACAGCTCATGGATGTTTATTAATTCCATTTACAATCTGTTAAAGCCATGGCATTGTTGAACAGGGGGAATTTCAGTATTTCGTTTGTCCAATCCATTATTACAACAAGGAGAGTTTATGGATCGTATTTTTGTGAGGCTTTTGCCTGCAATCGTTCTGTGTGCTGTTTTGTTTTCATTTCAGGTGGTATGTGCCGAAGATAACGGCGAAACCATTCAGTCTGTTGTTGGTGTGGACACCCTGCCCCATGTGGTCTGGAGCTTTCCTTCCCTGCTGAATGCCCATGGCACAGATGAGATTGATTACGATATGGACGCAACACAATTTACGTCCTATGAAGCCAATGTACGGTTCAACAGATTCCATACAGCATTAGGCCTTAGCGCCGTGGTGGATGACAACGTGGTGGGCGAGGTGGACCGGTATGCGGGCTATATTGCGGTGAAGAATATCTTTATCCGCTATTCCCAGGGCAAGATCAAAGGAACGGCTGACTGGAACGGCAGTCTTGCCACAGGCATGGCACCTGCCATCGCCTATGACCATGATGTGCGATCCTATGAAATCAACTATATGTTCAATGATAATGGCCCGGATAAGGCTGGCATGACAGCGGGATGGTATGTGGGGATGGGGTACACCACCATGACGGTTCCCATTGAGATCCACACCATGACCACAACCGGCGGCAAGGAAAACCAGATCTATGGTGTGCCTGTTTACGATGACGCCTTTGAAGTGACCGCCTACTGCGCCCAGTTCGGATTCGACACCATGTTGGGTGACATGGCCAAAGGCCGGGTAAAACCCGGAGACATCAAATTCTTTGCCCATGCCCAGGACACCCTGGGATTTGGCCAAGGCACCGTGTCCCCGGAATCCGCAGCCTGGGCAGAAGAGCTAAATCCTGGCAGGACCTTTATGAATAAGGACAGCTTTATCGTATACCTCCAAAACGACTCGACCCTGGGATTTTTCTGGGCACCCTCACTGCTCCGAGGACACGCGGTCCTTGCCCTGGGTTACAATTTAAATTTCAGTGTAATCATGTCCTTTTCAGGCGGAGCGTCCGATGCCACGGAACTGGGTTATGATGCAAGCTTTGGCCTGCTTCGTCACGGGCCCCAATTCCGAGCTTACGCCACCTGGTAAGTTTGATGGCTATTTCATCAGAGGAGTGGCAGAATCATGCTGGTCGTGCCTGTTTCTGTGTCGTTCGTAACGGCCAAATCGTAGACAGCATCGTAACGAGTATGAATTGACCATGTTTTTCTTCGTGCGCTTCGTGTCTTGGTGGTTAAACCGTTTTTTCTTTTTTTAAACCACCCGTTCGCGGGGCTCACTGAAGAGCACGAAGAAGGGCAAAAAATTATCCCTGCCGGGGGCCCCAAACATGCATTTTGGGATGAGTCAAATGTCCGCTGTCGAGATGCAGGCAGGGGCACGACGCATCGTGCCCCTGTGTCAGGAGAGTTGTCGCATGCTTTAAAAAAACAGAAATCAAAAGTTGAGCAGGTGGTTATACTCTTTAATCGTTTTTCGTATTTATTCACGGGTACTATCGTCTATGTCAAGGCACAGGAATGGCAAGGTCTCACTCTTAGCTATGTCATTCCGGGCGGGACTTCTTCTGTTTCCGACGTTTAAATCGTCTATAGACGCATCCGGGCCCTCCAGACGGGAATGTGAAGCCGACCCGGAATCCATGGTATTGGGTCAGGGAGGATGAAATTGAATAGAACTGTATGCGTTTACGGATATGGATTCCGGGTCACAAAAAGCCGTGCCCGGAATGACACAGCGGAGTGATAGGCCATGACCTACTCTTCTGTTACATATCGTTTTAATTGCCTTCATGGATTTTCCACGTCTCGTCATGGAAGCCTGTGAACGTATACCGTTTTTCTTCATGACCTTCATGTACTTCATTGTGAGTAAAAAAGAAGTAACAGATTCATGCACCAAATGATTCAGGTCCCCGGACCAATCCAATGACTTTCCCCTGGACCAGAACTTCACCCATGGCATATTTCACAGGCCGAAAGTCCGGATTTTCCGGTTTGAGTTCAATGATATTCTTTCTCAGGTAAAACCGCTTCACCGTGGCCTCCTCATGGTTGATAAGAGCCGCCACAATATCTCCATTACTCGCAAACTGACGGGGCTCGCAAATCACAATATCACCATGGAAAATCCCGGCCCCCTTCATGGATTCCCCCCTGATTTTCAGGGCAAACAGATGAGATTCTCTGTAAATGTTCGGGTCCACAACAACGAAACCTTCCCACTCCTGCTGAGCATAAAGGGGCAGTCCTGCTGCAATGGAGCCGATAATGGGGACCTTACGTGCTTCCACAGACGACTTAACCGAGTCGTCTTCCTTAAGCA
>Ga0180007_10003515_pt1 | contig 17369 bp, 15 predicted proteins | sample MM_PC_MetaG_FD_121122 | JGI IMG/M metagenome (GOLD analysis project Ga0180007, IMG submission 121122) | Groundwater microbial communities from the Aspo Hard Rock Laboratory (HRL) deep subsurface site, Sweden - MM_PC_MetaG | ecosystem: Environmental > Aquatic > Deep subsurface > Groundwater... | reverse complement strand
TTTAAAACCTCAAATATGGCAGTACGCCCCAAATATCCAGTAAACTTGCATTTATCACAGCCGCTGCCAAAATAAAAATGTTCTTTAGCAAATCGATCCTTGTGGATCCCAAATTCCTCCATTAATTCCTTATGCGGCTTAAATTCCTGCTTGCATGCCGGGCAGATTACCCGCACCAAACGCTGGGCAATAACACAGTCTAAAGAACTGGCTACTAAATAAGGTTCAATCCCCATATCCAGCAGTCTGGCCATGGCACCCGGAGCGTCATTAGTATGCAAAGTACTGAATACCAGATGACCGGTTAAAGCCGTACGGATTGCCAGTTCCGCGGTTTCCAAATCACGAATTTCCCCGACCATCATAATATCCGGGTCATGTCTAAGCATGGAACGTAAACCATTGGCAAAAGTCAGATCAATCTTCGGATGCACCTGAATTTGGGTAATCCCATGCAGTCTATATTCCACTGGGTCTTCAATTGTAATTATTTTGCGCTCAGCGGCATTAATTTTATCTAAACAGGAATAAAGCGTGGTTGTCTTGCCGGATCCGGTTGGCCCGGTTACCAGGATAATTCCATGAGTTCTTTTAATCATTTTATTCAGCATTTCCACGCCGCTATCATCTAAACCTAATTGCTCCATGGAAAAGAATATTTGTTTTCTCGATAAAATCCTGATTTCAATGCTTTCGCCATAAGCTGTGGGCAGAATCGAAATACGCAGATCATAATCGCCATTATCAATCCGCACCTGAATTCTGCCGTCCTGCGGCAGGCGTTTTTCTGAAATATCGAGATTAGACATTATTTTTAATCTAATGATGATCGCTGACTGAAAATGATGAATCGTTGAAGGCACTGGCACATCATAAAGCAAACCGTCGATCCGATAGCGGACTCTCAGATTTTTATCATAAGGTTCAATGTGAATATCCGTGGCTCTTTCCCGCACTGCCTGCTGGATAACCTGATCAATAAATTTAATTACCGAAGGATCTTCGGTTTCATCGGATTTTTCAGTTTGCTGCGCCGCGTTTTGCGCGGAAATAATTTCAATATGAGGAGAATCATCAACCATTTGAGCCATGGTTTTTGCGCCTACACCATAATAACGTTTAATTGCCTCGTGTATTTCAAAAGAAGTGGCTAGACAGACTTTTACCGGCTGTTTGAGAATCAGTTTGATTTCATCAATTGTATATAAATCTAAAGGATCACTTACCGCGATATGCAGGATTCCGTCTTCTTTTTCACAAATTGGAATAAAATTATAATGCGTGATATAGCGGGCCGGAACTCTTTCAATAACCGCGGGATCAACCTCGATAGTACGCAGGCGCACAAAAGGAATATTCATTTGTTCAGCCAAAGCTTGGAGAACGCTTTCTTCAGTGGCCACTCCGCCGCGGATCAGTTCTTCGCCGATTCTTAAATTTGATTTTTGCTGCCGGGACAAAGCGCTGTCCAGCTGTTCGGGAGTAATTACTTTTTTGTTAAGCAGCAGTTCTCCGAGTTTTTTATTTTCAGACATATTTTATACTCCTGATCTTAGCAGCACATTTGGCTCAAAGATCTGATATACTGTCCAACTTTTTTAACCATCTGCTCATCTTGAGAATATTGGGCAATGACTTGGATAATTCCGCTGCCGACAATCGCCCCGTCACTGATCTTGACCACTTGCTTTACCTGCTCTGGAGTGAAAATGCCAAAGCCGACAAAAATCGGAGTTTTACTGGATTGTTTTATTGCTTTTACTGCTAAGGCAATATTCTTGGGCAAACTGGTTCTCGTGCCGGTAACTCCGGTCAAAGGCACATAGTAAATAAATCCTCGGGATAATTTAGCGATTTGCTTCATCCTCGCGGGTTCAGTAACCGGGGAAATAATAAAAATCTGATCAATTCCCTGATTCCGCAAAGCCTGATTTAATTCCTTGGCTTCTTCTGGCGGCAGGTCCGGCACAATCACTCCGTCTAAACCTGCAAGCTTTGCATCAATCGCGAATTTTTTAATTCCGTATTTAAATATCGGATTAAAATACGACATAATGATCAAGGGAATCTGAGTTTTTTGGCGCAGGGTTTTAACTAAATTTAGAAAATTTATCATATTCATCCCTGCCGCCAGGGCGGCACAGGACGCGGCCTGAATCGTCGGGCCATCAGCCACTGGATCAGAAAACGGCATGCCCAATTCAATAAAATCAACTCCATTTTCTTCAAGTGTATACACCAGCTGCTCAGTTGCCGCGGCAGTGGGAAAACCCGCGGTAATATAAGCAATAAATGCTTTGCGTTTTTGCAAACATAATTCTTGGTTTTTTTGTTCGATTCTATTCATGATAATTAAATCCTTTTAATTTAGAAACCATTTCCATATCTTTATCTCCCCGTCCGGACAAGCAAACCACAAATACGCTGTTCTTTTTCGCTTTTTTTGCCGCCCTCATAAGATACGCTAAAGCATGCGATGATTCCAAAGCCGGGATAATCCCTTCCAGCTCAGATAATAATTTTAAAGCCTTGAGCGCCTGGGTATCAGTTACCGCCACATAAGCCGCGCGTTTAGACTGTTTATAAAAAGCATGTTCCGGACCAACTCCCGGATAATCCAATCCCGCGGAAACTGAATGCGCGATCTTTATCTGGCCATCATTATCCTGAAGTAAATAACTCTTGCTGCCATGCAGCACCCCAGGAGTGCCTTTGCACAAGCTGGCAGCATGCTGTTCAGTGTTTAAGCCCAAACCCGCGGCTTCCACGCCAATAAATTTAACTGAATTATCATTGTAAAATTGATGAAACAAGCCCATGGCATTGCTCCCGCCGCCAATGCAGGCTAACAGATAATCCGGTAGTTTTTTCTCTTGTTTTAAAATCTGCTGACGCGCTTCTTTGCCAATTACTGCCTGAAAATCGCGGACAATTGTCGGAAAAGGATGCGGTCCGACAACTGAGCCAATAATATAATGCGTGTCTTTTACAGTTGCCACCCAATTGCGCATCGCTTCATTAGTCGCGTCTTTTAAGGTTTGACTGCCTGATGACACACCGGTTACTTTAGCGCCTAAAAGCCGCATTCTAAACACATTTAAGGCCTGGCGTTCCATGTCCTCATTGCCCATGAAAACCTCGCATTCCAAACCAAAGCGAGCCGCGGCAACAGCTGTTGCCACTCCATGCTGACCAGCACCGGTTTCGGCAATGATCCGCTTTTTTTTCATGTTCAGCGCTAATAAAACCTGCCCCAAAGTATTGTTTATTTTATGCGCACCGGTATGCAGCAAATCTTCTCTTTTTAAATAAACTTTTACTCCCAGATAATCACTGAGTCTGGCCGCGTAATACAAGGGTGTTGGTCTGCCGGCAAACTGCTCTAAATAAAATTTCAGTTTTGCTTTAAAAACTTTGTCCTGCTTAGAATGCTCATAAGCAGTTTCCAGTTCCTTAAGCGCGTGACTTAAAGTTTCGGGAATGAATTTTCCGCCAAAGCTGCCGAAATAGCCGTTGTTTTTCGCTCTTGCTGCCATTATTATTTACTCTCCCGGATAAATGAGTCATTGATATTGGTTTTTTCGCGGAATATTGTATTATATTGCTTCGCCTCATTAAAAGTATCAAAAGATCCAACATTGATTTTAAAATAAGGCCGGGTATTATTCGCTCCGCGATAAATTGTATTTAGAAAAACTTCAAACCCTTTAGCTTCCAGCTCTTTGACAAAACTCATTGCCGCGGCTTCATCCGCGTATTCCGCGACCTGGATGGTAAATCTGCGCACAGAATCAGTTGTTGCCTGAGGTTTTGGATGGACTGCGATTTTTTTTACTGTTGTTTTTGTTTGCGCGCCGGATTTTATTGGTTTTGCTTTTAAACTCTGTTCCGTGTTAACCGCTTTAGGCTTGTTTGTTGAATCAGCTTTCTTTTGGGGAATAAATTTCATAAATAAAACCAGCAAAAACATGATTATAATTACGGAAAGCAATAACACAAATTTCTCCGGCATTTTATTCAGCATCAGATCAGCCAAGCCTTCCCGGATATTAATCAGTTTTCTTTTTTGCACCAGCTTTACTTTTAATTTATGTTTTTGCAGCTCGGTTCTCTGCAGTTTGTCTTCCAAATTAGCAATTGCCAGTTTCAGAGCATTGATCTCATCTTGAAAAACCGGAAGAATTTTAATTTCCTCTGGTTCCGGAGCAATATTGTTTTGCTTGATTATTTTTTCTACTTCCGGTTTAAATCCTTTTGGCTTAGCTTGTTCAGATCTTGCTGTTTCTAGTTTTACTGTTTCTGGTTTTGCTGTTTCCGGTTTTTTAGCACTGAACAAATCATTGTTTACCGGAGCTGGTTCGGATTTCCTAACAGTTTCTTTTTGCTCCGTCTGAGATGAACCATATAATTTATTTTTAATAAAGTCCTCGGAAAATTTGCCTTTTTCCAGCTTTTCTTTATCCATAGGCTGACTATAATTGCCATAAAGTTTTTTCTGGATATCATTTTCTGTAATCCGTACATTACTTTTATCTTTGTTTTTATTATTTTCACTGCTCATAATCTACCTCTGGGTTTTTGAACATTCATTTTTTTACAGCTGATATCAGCGCTTTGAGCTTTTGCGGATCTTTTATTCCCGGCTGTTTTTCCACAGCACTGGAAACATCAATCGCGTAAGGCTTAAGCAGGCTGATGATTTTTTTAACATTTACCGGATTAATCCCTCCGGAAATAATAATTGGTTTAAAAAATTTAACATTTTTTAATAAATCATGCACAAATATTTTCCCAGTACCGCCATAACGCTCAGGATCATAAGCATCAAACAAAAACGCGTCAACATTTTTATATGTACTTACTGCCTTAAGCACAGTCTTATCCTTTACTCTGAATGCTTTTATTATTTTACAATACTTTTTAAAAAAAGCACAGTATTTATCGCTTTCATCTCCGTGCAGCTGGACCGCGTCTAAATTACAGGCTTGGACTATTTTTAAAACATCCTGCTTTTCAGCATTAACAAACACGCCGACTTTACTGATAAACGGCGGCAAAGCCGCGGAGATTTTTTTAGCCAGAGATATGCTGATCCTGCGCGGACTTTTCGCGAACACAAAACCCAACGCGTCAGCGCCTAAACTAATCGCTGCTAAAGCGTCTATTTCCCGCGTGATTCCGCATATTTTAATTCTGGTCATTTTCTTTTTCCTAATAGCGTTTTAATCTGTAATCCCATATCCGCGGCCGTGACAATGCCTTCCCCGATTAAAACACAGTTTACACCTTGTTTTTTTAAATAAACCATGTCGGATCGGTTAAAAATACCGCTTTCACTAATAACTATTTTAGTTTTGGGAATTTTTTTAATTAAACATTCTGTTGTTTTAAGATCCAGGGCAAAAGTATTCAGATTGCGGTTATTAATCCCGACGATCCGCGCCTGCCGCATATCGAGTTTCTCTATATCCTGTAAATCATGCACTTCGACAATCGCGTTCATTTTCAAACCATGCGCTAAATCCAGCATGAGTTTTAATTGCTTCGCGCTAAGAATCGCGGCAATCAGTAAAACCGCGTCCGCGCCTGCTAAATAAGCTTCATATACCTGATAAATATCGATCAGAAAATCTTTGCGTAAAACCGGAATCCGCACTGCGGCTTTTACTTTTTTTAAATCAGTGAGCTTGCCTTTAAAATGCTTATCAGTGAGCACGGATATTGCCGCGATCCCTGAATCCTGATAAAGCAGCGCGGTTTTAACTAAATCCAGGTTTTTACGCAAATAGCCTTTAGACGGCGAAGCGATTTTTAGTTCGCCAATACAGTTTATTTTTTTCGGCTTTCCAATAGCGCTTAAAAAATCCCGCGGCTGATCCTCGGCGTTTTTAATTTTAAGCCCTGCTTTAACTTTAAGCACAGCTAAAGGAATCTTTTTTTTTAACAGCGCGATTTCGGCTTTTTTCGCTTTAATAATTTGTTTAAGTATTGATTTCATTGGAGTATTTTTTCAATAGTTCTAGTTTTTCTAAGACACGGCCGTCGGCTAATACAGCTTTAGCTAATTCAATACCTTGTTTGGGATCATTTACCGCGTCCGCTGTGTACAAGGCAAATCCGGCATTAAGCACAACCAGATCATAAACCGGCCCGGTTTTCCCTTTTAGAATATCAATGGTAATCGCCTGACTTTGTTCCACATTACTGATCTGGAGATCCGCTAATTTACCTTGCTTAATCCCAAAATCTTCAGCACTGATTGAATAATTTTTTATTTGTTTATTTTTTAATTCATAAATCAAGGTTTTTGACGCGGTACTGATTTCATCCATACCCTGTTCACTATGCACAACCAAAGCATGAACTAAACCCAGATTAGCTAAAACCGCGCAGATCGCGGCAGTTAAATCCCCGGAACAAACCCCCATCAGCTGATGCGTGGCACGCGCCGGATTAGTCAATGGTCCGAGAATATTAAAAATCGTTCTAATTCCGATTTCCCGCCTTGGGCCAATCGCGTGTTTCATCGCCAGATGAAATTTCGGAGCAAATAAAAATCCAATCCCAATTTGATTTATGCATTTTTCCACTGTTTGCGGCTCGGCATTGATGTTTACTCCTAATTTTTCCAGTAAATCAGCACTGCCGGCTTTGCTGGTCGCGCTGCGATTGCCATGCTTGGCCACAGTTATTCCCGCGGCAGCAGCAATCAAAGCCACTAATGTCGAAACATTAAATGTCTGCAGGCCAGAACCGCCAGTACCGCAGGTATCGAGAATAATCCGAGCATTAACCTTTATCGGCTGAGCAAAACCGCGCATGGTCAGAGCCGCGGCTGTGATTTCCTCAATCGTCTCGCCTTTAATATGTAAAGCCGTGATAAATGCCGCGATCTGAGCAGGCGTAGCCTCACCTTGCATAATCTGCGTAAAAATTTGACGTATCTCGCTTTGACTCAGGCTTTCGCCTTTGCTCAGTTTTTGGATTCCGCTGACAATCATGGTTTAGCCTTTAGATTTAAGAAGTTTTCCAGAATTTTTTTTCCTTGCTTGGTTAAGATTGACTCAGGATGAAACTGCACACCGTAAATCGGCAAACTTCTGTGCTGCATGGCCATGATCATCCCGTCTTCCGAGCGGGCAGTTATATTCAGACACTTCGGCAGCCCTTTTTCCTGCACAACCAGCGAATGATAACGCGTGGCGTCAAACGGATTACTCAGACCTTTAAAAATCGCCTGACGGTCATGAAAAATCTGGGAAGTTTTCCCATGCATTAATTTATCCGCCCGGACAATTTGCCCGCCAAACACCTGCCCAATACACTGATGGCCCAGACAAACTCCGAGTATCGGGATCTTACCCGCGAAAGTCTCGATAATTTCACAAGACATGCCGGCTTCTTTAGGCGTGCAGGGTCCAGGAGAAATCACCAAATAATCCGGTTTTAGTTTTTTAATTGTCGCGATGCTGATTTTATCATTACGCGCGACTTTGACTTTTTGCTCAAGCTCGCCAAAATACTGCACTAAATTATAAGTAAAAGAATCATAATTATCAATTAACAAAATCATAATAACCCCTTTTGCGCGATTTCAATTGATTTGATCAATGCTCGGGCTTTGTTCACTGTTTCCTGATATTCTTTTTCCGGAATAGAATCAGCGACAATCCCCGCTCCAGCCTGCACATAAGCTGTTTTATTTTTTAAAACAATTGTCCGAATCGTAATACAAGTATCCAGATTACCGGAAAAGCTGAAATAACCAATACAGCCGGCATACGGCCCGCGCCGTACATTTTCCAGCTGATCAATAATTTCCATTGCTCTGATTTTCGGCGCGCCGCTGACAGTTCCCGCGGGAAAAGTCGCGCTCAGCAGATTAAAACCATCTTTATCTTTTCTCAGCGTGCCCTGCACATCGCTGACAATATGCATAACATGCGAATATTTTTCAATGGCCATCAATTCCGTAACATTAACACTCGCGTATTTACATACCCTGCCCAAATCATTGCGGCCTAAATCAACCAGCATAATATGCTCAGCGATTTCTTTGGGATCGTGAAGCAGTTCCGCGGCTAAAGCAAGATCTTCCTGCTCGTTTTTACCGCGTTTTCGCGTGCCGGCAATTGGTCTGACTTCGGCAATATTATTTTCACAGCGAACCATGATCTCCGGAGATGAGCCGATTAATTTCATATCATCAAACTTTAGATAATACATATACGGCGAAGGATTAACAATCCGCAATGAACGGTAAATATCAAAACTCGGCACATCCACATTAACGCTGAAGCGCTGGGAAAGCACGGTTTGAATTATGTCACCGGCATTAATATATTCCTTGGCTTTTTCCACAGCGGCTTTAAATTCTTTTTTTGTGGTATTGGAATTAACCGCGAACAGCTGTTTGCTGGCTTTTGGTTTAGGGATTTTTAATGGTTTCTGCAAAGTTTTGGCCAAAGCATCAATTTTCGCCAAAGATTCAGTGTATATTGCTTCCAGCTGTTTATCTGAGCGCGCGGCTGAGCTGTTTTCAATATGCGCATTGGAAACAATCTTGATTTTATGCCGAACATGATCAAAAATTAAAATCGTATCTGTGAGAATAAATACCGCGTCATAAAGATTCAAGTCGTCCGGGTTTTTATCCGGGATATTCTCATAAAACCGCACTGTATCATAGCTCATGTATCCAACCAAGCCGCCGCAAAACCGCGGCAGACCTTCTACATTCACAAATTTATACTGTTTGATTATTTTTTTGATTTCAGCAAGCGGGCCGTCAGGATTCCGGATTTCAGTTTTCGCGAATCCCTTGTCGGTTTTTTTTAGGATTTCGACATTCAAACCTTGGCTTCTTAAAATCAGAGATGGATTATTGCCTAAAAAAGAATAGCGGGCGATTTTTTCTCCGCCTTCGACTGATTCCAGCAAATAAGCATATTTACTGGTATCGATTTTCATAAACGCTGATACCGGAGTTTCCAGATCAGCGAGTAATTCCCGATAAACCGGGATTACATTGCCTTTTTTACTTAGTTTTTTAAATTGTTCTAAATTTGGATAGTACATATAGCTTTTTCACCTTTTTAATTTATATTCTGTCTTAAAATTGTAAGGCTGCCCGCTATAATTTGACTAATTATTTAAACCATGCGGGTAAAAAAACAGGAACGCTCTCCAGTATGACAAGCAACTCCAATTTGCCTTACTTCCAGCAATAAAGTGTCTTTATCGCAATCATAATACATTTTCTTTATAATCTGAAAATGTCCGGAAGTATCACCTTTTAGCCATAAACAGTTTCTCGAGCGTGACCAATATGTGGCCAGACCGGTAGACAGAGTTTCCTTCAATGACTGCTTGTTCATATAAGCAACCATCAGAATATCCTTTTTCTTATAATCCTGGACAATTGCCGGAATCAGCTGTTTCTCATCAAACTTTAAATCATTAATTGATTTTAAATTTTTTAATTTTAATGGTTTTAATTCTGGTCTTTTAACTTCCCGCACAATTAATCGCCTCCTTAAGATCGATCTTCTCTTCATATAGGGCTTTGCCTATAATCGTTCCATATAAATTCGCGTAGTCCAATGACAATTTTTTTAAAGTTTTAATATCCTCAATACAGGAAATCCCTCCGGCAGAAATAATATTCATCTGACATGATGTTAACACCTGCTTAAGCAATTCAATGTTCGGGCCCTGTAAAGTGCCGTCACTGGATACGTCAGTGATTACCGCGGTTTTAACTCCCTGTTTTTCAATCTGCCGCAATGCCTGGAGAACTGTTAAATCTGTCTGTCCGGTCCAGCCTTTATCCAAGACCACTCCGGCCTTGCTGTCAATACTCACAATCACTTTTGAGCGGGTAGCAGAGTCAAGTTTTATTAAAAATGTATCATCTTCAAATGCTTTGGTACTGATAATTACTTTATGCACCCCCATAGCCAGAACATTTTTTATCGCCGCTTCAGTGCGCAATCCGCCGCCTAAATGGACTTTTAAACCAATCTGCTTAATGATTTTCTCAATTACATCCATGTTTTTTGATTCGCCATAAAAGGCTCCGTCTAAATCAATAATATGCAGAATCTCCGCGCCCTGCTCTTTCCATTTCTCGGCAAAACCTAACGGATCAGTTGAATAAATTGTCTGCTTATTGTACAAGCCGCGAAACAAGCGAACTACATTGCCTTGTCTTATGTCGATTGCTGGTGTAATTATCATTAATCAATTATCCCCTTGGTTGAAGGCACACCTTTACGTCTTAAATCAATTTGCGTGGCCTGATCAATTGCTTTGCCCATTGCTTTAAACAAGGCTTCTAAAACATGATGCAGATCGCCTTCTCCGGATTTAATAATATAAACCAGGCTAATGCCGCTATGCTGAAGAAATGATTCTAAAAACTCTTCAGCATGTTTAAAGGTAAAATCAGTATTGTCAAAACGATCATTTTCAAGTTTACTCGCTATGGCGTTATATACATGATCTTTTTCAATATTAACCCCATGCAAACTTGGCCTACCGCTAATATCAATCACTGCTTCTACCGCCACTTTATCCATGGCCACTGTAAAACAGCCGTAACGATTAATCCCCTCTTTTTCCGCCAATGCCTGTTTAAAAGTTTTGCCCAAAGCAATACCAATATCTTCGATAATATGATGTGGCAAATCACCTTTAGCATCAAGGGTTAAATCAAATAAACCATGAAAACAGAATAAAGTCAGTAAATGGTTTAAGGGTTCAAAACCAGTCTGAATTTTGGTTATACCGCTGCCGTCAATATTAAATGACCCATTAATATCAACTTCATTAGTTTTTCTTTTAATTAAAGCTGTTCTGTTTCCATTTTCCTGTGTCATAATTATTCCGCTCCCTAAAATTATTCAAACCTGGCTTTTAATGACGCTACATGTTTTTTCATGCCCTCAAGTGTCGCGATCTGTTCAATTGCCGGAGCCACTTTTTCCAGAGCTTTTTTCGTATAGCTGATTACATGCGTGCTTTTCATAAAATCATTTAATCCCAGACCTGAGAAAAATCTGGCTGTTCCGGATGTAGGCAATACATGACTTGGTCCGGAAATATAATCACCCACCACCACCGGAGAATAAGAGCCGATAAATACTGCTCCGGCATTTTTAATTTTCTTCAACAGCTTATTCGGCTGCTTGACCATTATCTCCAGATGCTCTGGCGCGATTTTATTAGCAGCATCAACTGCTTCCTCCAGATTATTAACCATAATTATATAGCCATTAGCCACTTCTTTGCGCACAATATTAGCCAGAGATTTCGAAGTTGTAATCAAAATGCCAATGCCCAACCGATGTTCAGCCTGCGCGTAAAGATCAGCAATTACATGCGCCGGATTAGCAAAATTATTGGCAATAATCACCACTTCACTCGGACCAGCGAGCATATCAATCGCGCAATAACCAAAAACCTGTCTTTTTGCTTCCGTAACATAATCATTACCCGGGCCGACAATCTTATCTACCTTAGGCACGGTTTTTGTGCCAAAAGCCATGGCTCCGATCGCCTGAGCGCCGCCAAGTTTAAACACCGCGTTTACTTTTAGCATATTCGCCACTGCCAAAATATAGGGATTAACATTGCCTTCGGCATTCGGCGGCGTGGCGATGTATATTTCACTAACTCCCGCGATTTTCGCCGGCAATACACTCATATACACTGATGAAACCAAAGGCGCGGTTCCGCTGGGCACATAGATACCGACTTTCTCAATCGGATTGTATATTTCGCCCAGAGTTATGCCTTCATCGCCTTTTATTTTCCAGGATTTTTTTACCTGCTTTTTATAAAAGCTGGTCACATTATTGATTGCCACTTTTAAATTAGCAATAAACGTCGCGTCAATATTCTGATAAGCTCCGCTAGTCTCAGACTCACTGACTCTTATTTGTTTTTGGCTAAGAGTTGCTCCATCAAGTTTTTTCGTATACCTAATTAAAGCATCATCACCTTCAGCCGCCACATCAGCCAAAATTTTTTCCACTGTTTTCTTAACTCTTACCTTGCGGCAATTTAGGCGGCTATAAATTTTTTCTAATGTTTTTCCGGAAAATCTGACTACTTTCATCTAACACCTCGATAATTTATTATTTAATAAATTTTTCTACAATTTTCAAAGCCTGGTCCATGGCTAAGCGTAAAGACGCGGTATCTTTAGCTCCGGCTTGGGCAAGATCTTTTTTCCCGCCGCCGCTTCCTTGGGCAATTGCTGATATTTCTTTGATGATCGCCGCGGCATCAATGCCCTTATTAACCAATTCTCCGCTGACTCCGACTAATAACATCGGCTTACTGCCCGCGGTTGAGGCTAAAACACTGATCATTAAATCAGCTTTGGTTTTAAAACTATCATTCATTTTCCGCAGCGCGTTTACATCAAAGTTATCAAACTGCTTAACAATCACAGACACATTATTTATTTTCACAGCCGCGTTTAAAAGCAGATTGGCCTCACTTGCCAATAAGCCCATTTTTAATCCCGATATTTCTTTTTCCAGTTGTTTTAAATGCTTGATTGTTTTTTCCGCGGCTTCCGGTATTTTATCAGCTTCGGTTTTAAATACCTCGCTGATCTGCTCCAGCAGTTTCTCTTGATTTTTAATCAAATCAAAAGCTGCCCGCGATGTCACTGCTTCAATTCTCCGGATTCCCTGAGCAACTGAGCTTTCGGAAATAATTTTAAATAATCCAATTTGACCAGTTGCCTGAACATGAGTACCGCCGCAAAACTCTTTGCCCTTAGGTAAGCCTAAGACCGAAACAACTCTGACTGTGTCACCGTATTTATCCCCAAAAAATGCCAATGCTCCCGAAGTTTTAGCCTGCTCAATGCTCATTACTTCAGTCTGCACTGTTAAATTTTCCCAAATCAGTTCATTAACCAAATTTTCCAACTTATCAATGGTTTCAGGCTTTAAAGCTTTTAAATGCGTAAAATCAAACCGCAGTTTTTCGCTGGAAACCGCTGATCCGGATTGTTCAATATGCTCGCCCAAAATCTGCCTTAAACCATACTGCAGCAAATGAGTTGCTGTATGATTTCTGGCAGTGGCGCAGCGTTCCTGGGTCATTATTTCCGCGATAACCAGATCATTTATTTTAATACAGCCATTACTCACCCGGCCTCTGTGCAAAATCGCGTTATTTACTTTTTTGGTTTCAACAACATCGATAAAACCATTATTAAACAGAATTTTCCCTTTATCCGCTGCCTGACCGCCGGATTCAACATAAAACGGAGTTTTATCCAAAATCAGATCAATGTAATTTTCATTATCCTTGCTGTCAATCCGCGGTTTAAGCGTTTCATTCTGGATAATCGCGATTACTTTAGCCTGAGTCTTTAATTGCTCATAGCCTGTAAACTCGCTGCTTAAGTCCTTGATCAAAGGCCCAATGCTTTTTGTAAATATTTCCGTGGAAATCTGAGTGCCGCAGCGTGAACGCTCCCGCTGCTCATCCATTAATTTCTCAAAATCTTCATCCCCGATTTTTAAACCGTATTTTAAGGCATTTTCCTTGCTGACTTCCAATGGAACGCCATAAGTATCATATTGATTAAAGGCAATCTGGGCAGCTGTAATTTCTGACTGCGGATTTTTTGCCTGATTTTTAAACTGCAATTCATTATCTTCACAGCGTTCATCGAGAATTTTCCAAAACATTTCTTCTTCTTTTTGAATTATCCCGGCAATCGTCTGCTGTTTTCTTTTAATTTCCGGATACTGCTGTTCCATTACAATTCCAATAGTATTAACCAAAGCATAACACAACGGGCCTTGAATCCCCACTGCTTTAAAATTCATAATCGAGCGGCGAATCAGTTTTCTGATCACATAGCCCCGGGTTTCATTAGACGGCACCACGCCGTCAGCAATCGCGAAACCTGCTGCCCGGATATGATCGGCAATTGCTTTGGCTTTGCTGCTGCGCCACTCTTTACTTGGGACAATATTTTTCCGTTTCAGCTGTTCATTTATCACCGCTAGAATCGGAGCAAATAAATCCGTGCTGTAATTTTCCCGCACATTCTGAACAACACTGGTAATTCTTTCTAAACCCATGCCCGTGTCAATATTCTTGCTGGGCAAAGGCAGTAAACTGCCATCACTTTGCCGGTCAAATTGAGTAAACACTAAATTCCAGATTTCGGAAAAGCGTTTACAGTCACAAGCCGGAGAACATTTCGGATCATCACAGCCATATTCAATGCCCCAATCATAAAATATTTCCGAGCAGGGTCCGCATGGCCCGTTTGGCCCGTCTTTCGGCGCGTTTGCCGGCCAAAAGTTATCCTTATCTCCCAGCTTAACTATTCTGTTTGGGTCAATCCCAATCTGGTTTATCCAGATCGCGTAAGCCTCAGCATCGCTATGATGCACTGATACCCATAATTTATCAATTGGCAGTTTTAATTCTAGGGTAATAAACTCCCAAGCCCATAAAATCGCTTCCGGCTTAAAATAATCACCAAAAGAAAAATTACCGAGCATTTCAAAAAAAGTATGATGGGTCGGACTGATACCCACATTTACCAAATCAGCTGTACGCATGCATTTCTGCGAACTAGCTGCTCGGCGAAAATCAGTGATATTGCCCATAAACTGCTGCTTAAACTGATTCATCCCCGCGGAAGTAAACAAAACGCTGGGATCATCAGTGGGAACCAATGTATCACTGCTGATAACTTTGTGCCCTTTAGACTTAAAAAAATCCAGAAATTTCTGTCTTACTTCATTGCTCGTCATTATTAATTAATCCTTTAACTATATTTATTATAATTGCTGAACTAAATCCTTTGCGCTCTAAAAAACCAATTAAGCGCTGTTTTGCTGTCTGCGCGGATAATTGTTTTAGTTTTTCGTATTTTCGCTTTGCCAGTTCCTGAGCTGTCTCAAAATCAGAATCATTACCCAGCAGCCCAAAAGCCTGTTCAATAATATCAGAATCAATGCCTTTTTGCCTTAACTCATAAGTTATAAGTCTTTTACTGCGCGGCTTTAACTGCCGGCGATTAATGATCCAGGATCGCGCAAAGGCCAAATCATCAAGATACCCTAAATCTGATAAAAAATCAAGTACTTCTCTGATAATCAAACTAGAAAAGTTTTTTTGCTTTAAACGGTTTTCCATTTCTTTTTTACTGCGGATCCGGAATTTAAGCAAGCGAAAAGCACTGATTTTTGCTTTTTCAAGTTCTGTTTGCATAATTAGCCTACATACTTTAACCACAATAAACATGGATTATTTTTATAACACCAGTCGCGGCAATCGCTAAACTTATTCCTGAAGCATCATATAGCCGCGATTTGTTTTAACCAGGGCATTGCCAGTCAGATTAGAAATTGTTCGCTTAAAATCTTCAGCAGTAATAATTTTCTCAGTATTAATCTGGGTAATAATATCATTTAGTTTAAGTCCCGCGCGTTCAGCTTGTGTGCCGGAATCTATTTGCGTGACAATTACCCCCTGAGTACTTTCCAAATTAAATCTTTGGGCAAAATCATTATCAATTTGACTAACTTTTATCCCCCTCCAGGCTTTATCCGGCATATCAGTAATTGTTGCCTGCGGGATATCTGACTCGCGAGTTTTTTCAATTTTATTTTTTACATCCGGCTGTTGGCTCTGCTGCGGAGGCAAACTAGTGGTAATCACTAATTCCTGCAAAGTCGGAACTTTGCCCATCTTAACTTTTAACGTTCGCGGCAAGCCATTGCGAATGATTTTAAGTTTTATTTCATCGCCGGCTTGAGTTTTGGCAACCTCTCTTAATAAATCTAAAGTAGTGTTAATCGGCTTATTATTAAATTTAATAATAATATCTTCCACTTGCAAACCAGCTTTGTCCGCGGTGCTATTTTCAAAAATCCGGATAATCAAAACCCCATCCGGTTTGTTCATCTTAAAATAATCAGCTAAAACTGAATTTAATTCCTGAACTTCTATTCCCAGCCAGCCATAAAGCACTTCCTCGCCTTTTAATAATTTGTTTAATATTATCTTGGCATCATTGATCGGGATAGCAAAACCAATGCCGTCAGAGCCGCCATTAGAACTAAAAATTGCCACATTAATCCCAACAACCTGACCTCTAATATTGAGCAAAGGCCCTCCGGAATTACCAGGATTAATTGAAGCGTCAGTCTGGATTAAATCCAGATAAGCTCTAGCGCGGGAAGCTGTGGTTGGCAATGCCCGATGCAAAGCACTGATTACGCCAAAAGTAACTGTTGGTTTGGGATTCTGCACGGCAAAGCCAAAAGGATTGCCCACAGCGATTGCCCATTGACCGCTGCGCACTAGATCAGAATCACCTAATTCAGCAAACAGTAAATCATCAGCCTCAATTTTAATAATTGCCAGATCAGAACGATAATCCGAGCCTTTGAGCACAGCATTAAATTTTCTGCCATCAGATAAAGTCACGGTTATGATCTCAGCGCCACTGATAACATGTTCATTAGTCAGAATATAACCGCGCTGATCAATAATTACCCCGGAACCCAGACCTAACTGAATGCGTTCCCGGTTGGGAGTTTGGCCATAAAAGAATTCCTGAAAAAAACCCTCAAACAAATCATCCTGCGAACCGCGCATATAAGAACTCACCCGCGATGTTTTCTGCGTGCTGATGCTGACCACAGTCTTACCTGATTGCTCAGCCACCGCGGTAATTGTTTGCTCAAGCTCTAAAACAGAATTCGGCAGATTAATCGCCGCGGCTTGGTTTGGAAAAAATCCCCAAACAGCCAAACAAGCGACTAAATTAACAATTAGATTTAATTTTAATATCCGCATTTTAATTTTGATTACCTGTTATTCTTTTATACGCGCTGCTGCTTTTATTTTTTTCTCAAGCTCATTACAGATTTTTTTATTTTCCCGCAATGTTTCTTTGGCTTTTTCTTTTCCTTGTCCAAGTTTTTCCTCGCCATAAGTAAACCAGGAACCAGCCTTTAAAACAAATCCGTCTTTAATTGCCAGATCAAGAATATTTGATTCCCGGGAAATGCCCTCAGAATGCATTATATCAAATTCCGCTTGTCTAAACGGCGCGGCCACTTTATTTTTAACCACTTTTACTCTTACTCTTGAACCAATCACTTCTTCCTGGTTTTTTAAAGTCTCTATTTTTCTTATATCCAAACGCACAGAAGCATAGAATTTCAAGGCTTTGCCCCCGGTTGTTGTTTCCGGGTTGCCGAACATTACTCCGATTTTCATTCTGATCTGATTGATAAATACCACGCAGGTTTTTGATTTGGAAATCGCGCCAGTTAATTTACGCAAAGCCTGAGACATTAATCTGGCGT
>Ga0180007_10003514_pt1 | contig 17370 bp, 16 predicted proteins | sample MM_PC_MetaG_FD_121122 | JGI IMG/M metagenome (GOLD analysis project Ga0180007, IMG submission 121122) | Groundwater microbial communities from the Aspo Hard Rock Laboratory (HRL) deep subsurface site, Sweden - MM_PC_MetaG | ecosystem: Environmental > Aquatic > Deep subsurface > Groundwater... | reverse complement strand
CAGCAAGGAGATTTCAGATGTAATGTTTTCATACATCTGAATTGTCTCTTAAAATCACCAAAATTGCTTGTAAAAGAACTATTAAATTAACTAACCATTACACATAATTAACCTAATCATCCCGAATATTCTAATATTCTAATAATTTAACGTCCGCTTAAAATTACCTCTCTGGCCAGTTTCTCGTAAGCCCTGGCGCCCCGGCAGTAAGGATTATATTCTAAAATTGACTGGCCAAAAGACGGCGCTTCGGCCAGTTTAACATTTCTGGGAATAACCGAACGGAAAATTCTTCTGGGAAAATATTGGTATAATTCATTAAAAACTGATTCCGAAAGCCGGCTCCTGCCGTCATACATTGTTAGCACTGCTCCCAGAATATAAATGTCGGGCTTGAGATTATTCTGAATTAAGCTAATAGTATGCAACAGCTGGCTTAAGCCTTCCAGCGCATAGTACTCGCACTGTACTGGAATCAGCAGTTCGGTGGCGGCCACCATGCTGTTTAAAGTTAAAAGTCCCAAAGAAGGCGGACTGTCTATTAAAATAAAATCGTAATCTTCGCAGACCCTTTGCAGATTATCCGAAAGTAAAAATTCCCGGCGCGGCAGATTAACCAGTTCCACATTGGCGCCCGCTAAATTCAAATTGGCCGGAGCCAGATGAAGCCCTGCTAAATTGGAAGGCAAAATAACTTCTTCAATATTCAGGGGCCCGTTGACCAAAACTTCGTAGATGCCTCTTTCTAATTGGCGATAATCAAGGCCTAAACCGGAAGAAGCGTTGCCTTGCGGGTCAATATCAACAAGCAAGACTTTTTGGCCGAAAGCCGAAAGATAAGCCGCTAAGTTGACGGCTGTGGTTGTTTTGCCCACCCCGCCTTTTTGATTAACAATGGAAATTATTCTGGCCATAACTGAACTTAATTATACTGGAAATTAAAGGATGGAGCAATAAAAAAACTGCTTGCTAAGCAATTTAAAATTATTTTGCCGAAATGGTGCCGATGGACGGAGTCGAACCGTCATGAGGTTGCCCCCACAGGTTTTTGAGACCTGCGTGTCTACCAATTCCACCACATCGGCCTTTGTAGAGCGCTTCTCGACTATTGTTCGAGGCACTCAACTAATTGGTAGCGGCGGAGGGACTTGAACCCCCGACCAACAGCTTACTCGCCCCGCACCAATAAATCTTTGTATCAGTAGAAATTTATTGGTACCGGCGGGTGGATTCGAACCACCGACCTCGGGCTTATGAGTCCCACGCTCTAACCAACTGAGCTACGCCGGCGATATCTATAAATTTTAACAAATATCATCAACTGCGTTTTATCTACCCCAGCCATCTTTCGGCCAATCAATTTTATTTTATTTGCTTCACTATAACCTTGTTTGGCGCAGCCAACCGAAGCTTTAGCGAAGGTTGGTTGCGGGGGCCGGACTCGAACCGGCGACCTCGAGGTTATGGGCCTCGCGAGCTGCCAACTGCTCCACCCCGCGTCGTTATGTTAGATATAATTTATAAATATAAATAAAATTTTTAAAATACAATCGCTTTGCTGCCCCAGCCAAAGGATTCAAGCCATAGGCTGATAGGCCTTTTGGCCTAGGTCCGCCTCTGGCGGAAACTGCTCCCTGCCTGCCGGCAGGCAGGCGCCCCGCGTCGCTATGCGTTGTTAAAAGACTTTTGGAAGTATAAACGAAAATCAACATAATGTCAAGAAAATAGGGGTGCTCCGATACTAAGCATCGGAGTTTGTTTATTATTTGAAAAGTGGGTAGAACCACGTCTCGCACGCCGTAGGGGCACAAAATTTTGTGCCCCTACTTATTTTGATATCCGTTTTGGCTCCGCTATCTCTTCCTTCACCAATAGCGGAGGGCTTGACGCGGAGGCGTGTCAACCTTAAACAAAAAAACTCCCTTTAAGAGAATTTTTTATGATAAATGATTATCCTAATTACTGACTATTCTCTTCGGCTTCTTCAGCGGCTGTTGCATCTGCCCAGTCTGCTCTATAAAATAATGACTGCAAGTTCTCCGAAACTAAATAGACATTATCGCTGCCCTGCCATCTGAAAAAACCGCTGGCCGGCAAAGGACCATATTTGCCCGGATAAAAATCAGCTAGCAAATTTTCGGATTGATAAAGTTTGACGTTGATGGCTGCGGCATCGACCTGGTAATCCGGCTGCTTGACCGTATTGGTAGAGATTAGTTCTTTAATTTTAATTTGAGTCAAGCTGCTTAAAATATTATTGATGGCTGTCTGGTCGGCCGGCAAATAATTTTGAGAAGCAACCAGCCATTGCTCGTTCTGTTTTTCTAAAATAGCGGTGGATTCTGGGCTGGTGATTTCTATTTTAGTGATTAACAAGGTGTCCAGACTGCCAAAAACCAGATTATTTTCTTCTTCAATAGATCGCTGATTAATGTATTGCCAGCCATAATAACCTGCTCCCAAAATAATTAAAATAATCAGTAAAATTAAAGTTGAGTTGAATTTCTTTTTAGGTTTCATAATTCATCAAAAAAACTCTTTTTGCGCCGCATTATGAATCTTAATAAGCCGTAAATCACCGCCAAAACCGCCGGCCCGAAAATCATTAAATATTTAATAGCGCTTCTTTGGCTGGCGGAAAGTTCCTTAAGCCCTCTGTCGGTAATATCTTTGGAACGAATGGAGATTAAATCGGCGTCCTGGATCAGGCCGTCAATGATATTTTGAATATAAACCTGATTGCCGGCAAAATTCTGCAAAAAGTTATCGGTCAAAAAATCGGCATCGCCCATTACTATAATTCTGGCCCAGCCGGTATGGTCTAAAAATTCTTCGCTGGCCGACTGCTTAACCGGCGGAGCGGGAATTTCTTTGCCCTTAAAATAGCTGTCAAAAGCGCCAAAAGCAGAGACGGCCAAAGAGTACTGTCTTTGAGCGGCCGGATTAAACGTTGCTTGCTGGTTCTGCGGGTCTAAATTAAAATTTTCTGCCTGCGACCATGCCTTATTGGTAGTTTTGGCCAAATAAGCAACTTCTCTGTTTTCCTCGCCGCCCGCATATTCCACGCTGCTGACCCATGGCAAAACCAAACTTTCCAGCTGGCTGACCATGATGTTCTCTTTATCAAAACCCTGGGCAATAACTTTGACCCACAAGGGATAAGGCACAAAAAATTGAACAAAGCCCTGGCTGAAATTAGCCATTTCGTTGGAAACATCGGCGATTAAGTTTTGATTGACTTTAAAGCCGTAATTTAATAAAAGATTGTCCAAATTATTATCAATAATCTGGGGCTGCAGACTGCTGCTAACTCCGATCTTTTCGTTTAAAACCAATAAACTTCCGCCACGCATCAAAAACTGGTCAATAATGTATAACGACCTGTCGTCGTAAGCTTCGGCAGGGCCGGCGATAATTAAAGCGCTGATGTAATCGGGTACCAAACTGCCGCTGGACAAGTCAAAATCCTGCAGAAAATACTGCTTGCCTACCAGCTTGGTTAAAATTGTTAAATTATTAACGCCCTTTTCTCCGTGGCCGGCGGCCAAGGCCAGGCGCGGCTGCTCGTCGCTGATGACTTTTTTAATAGCCAGAGTCAAGTCGTATTCAAACTTTTTGACATTTTCAATAACCGGCAGAGCTTCTGTTTTATCGCCGTACATCACCGCTATGCCTAAATAACCGCTGGTGACCTGGTATTTGTCGTTTTCCAAAACATTAAACTGCAGCTTGGGTATGCCCAGCGACTGAACCTCTTTTTCTAATTCCGGGTCTGTTACCGGGTCCAGATATTCAATTTTTAATTTGGAGCCGGCATAATTTTGGTACTCTTTCAGCAAATCTTCAACTTCCTGGCGGGTAGTCAGCAAATAATTAGGCAGTTCTTTGGAAAAATAAACTTTAAGGTTGACCAAGTCGTCCAAATTATTCAATAACTGTTTAGAAGTTTTAGACAAGCTGTATTGCTTGCCTTGAGTAAAATCTAATCTTAACGAAAACTGATTAATAATCAGCATGACCACAATTAAAATGCCCAGCATTAAAACTGTTCTAATGTATGTCTGATGTTTTAATGATCTGCGATTCATAATTAACTCTAACTGATTATTGACATTTTATTTCCAGTTCCTGGAAGCTAAAGATTTAATATTTAAAAACAGAAAAAAGAAGATAAATGCCCCAAAATAAATAAGGTCTCTTAAATCCAAAACGCCCCGGGCCAGGCTGTCGTAATGAGAACTTAAACCGATGTTTTTAAAAATAGTGCCTAAAAAACTGCCTAAAGAATTGATAACCAAACCATCGCTGACAATAAAAAAGATGAAGCATAAAATAGCGGTCATTAAAAAAGCCACAATCTGATTTTTCGTCAACGAGGAAATAAACAGTCCCAAAGCCAGATAGCTGGCAGTCAGAAACAGCGCGCCTAAATAACCGCCAATTACCGGCCCCCAATCCAGATTGCCCAGGGCCGAAACGGTAATTGGCAAAGCCAGCGATAAAACCAAAGCTATTATAATAAAAGCTACGCTGGACAAAAATTTAGCCATTACCGCTTCCCTGTCTTTAAGAGGAACGGTCAGTAATAATTCAATGGTGCCGCTTCTTTTTTCTTCGGCCCAGCTGCGCATGGTAATGGCCGGCACTAAAAACAGCAGCAGCCAGGGCATAAAGCCGAAAAAATCCCTTATGGAAGCCTGGTTGACTACAAAGAATCGTTGAAAAAACAGCCAGCTGCTAAAAACTAAAAAGATGCTTAAAAAAATATAAGCCATAGGCGAATTAAAATAGCTTTGCAGTTCTTTTTTAAAGATGATGTAGACTTTGTTCATATCATTATAATTCCGAATTCAGAATTTTGAATTTCGATTAAATTTTGAATTAATTAATTAGTAGTCAATTCTCTAAAAATATCTTCTAGATTGACTTGTTCCTGATTCATGCTTAACAGCTCCCAATTATTTTCCACGACTTTCTTAAAAATAATTTCTCGGGGGTCGCCTCCTGCGGCCACCTCTATTTTGTAGCCATGGCCCTGTTCAAACTGCTTGGGCAGTAAAAAAACCGCTTTAACGCCCTCAATTACTCCCAAAACTTCTTTAACTTTATCCGGCTCCGCCCCTTTAATCTGGCAGATAATATATGACTGGCCTCTGGCCTTGGCCCTAAGCTCCTCGGGCGTGCCGGCGGCCACGATTTTACCTTCGTTAATAATAATGACCCGGCTGCAGACGGCCTGCACTTCTTGGAGAATATGAGTGCATAAAATAACTGTTTTTTGCGCCCCGATTTTTTTGATTAAATCCCTAATTTCTACAATCTGGTTAGGGTCCAAGCCCGAGGTCGGCTCGTCTAAAATTAAAATATCCGGCTCGTGAACCATGGCTTGAGCTAAGGCCGTCCTTTGTTTGTAGCCCTTGGAAAGTTCGCTGATATTTTGTTTAAGTACTTTTTCTAAGCCGCAGACCTTGACAATCTCTTTGATTTTGGAGGCCAGTTTGGCTTTTTTAATTCCCCTAAGCTCGGCCATAAACTTTAGATATTCATAAACTTTCATATCGGTGTATAAAGGCACGCTTTCCGGCAGATAGCCGATTTTTTCTTTAATGGCTAAAGAATCGGCCAGCAGGTCCAGATTGTCTATGTTAACATCTCCGCTGGTGGGCGCAATAAAACCGGTCAGAATCTTCATAGTGGTGGTTTTGCCGGCGCCGTTAGGCCCTAAAAAGCCCAAAACTTCGCCTCTTTTAACTTCAAAAGAAATGCCGTCCAGGGCTTTAATATCGCCGTAATGCTTTTTTAAGTTTTCCACTTTAATCATATTGATGTATTGTATATTGTAAACAAAAAATAAAAATTGTTCAAATCCTGCCTCTTAATATTTCATGGTAAATTAACAGTAGGTACGCGCCGAGGTGCGTACCTACTTAAATCTGATGAACTTTGACCAGATTCATATTTTTGGACCGGCCGACCGGCTGGCCGGTAACAATAATTATTTTATCGCCCGGCCGGACTAATTTTTGGCGTTTGACTAAAGTTAATGATTTTTCTATCAGCTCATCCATATTTTTACAAACCGGCATCATTTCCGGATAAATGCCCCAGACTAAAGCCAGCTGGCGTTCTACGGCCGGCTGGTTAACCAAAACAATAATTCTGGTTTCCGGCCGATAGCGGGCAATCATCCGGGCGGTGTAGCCGGAATCGGTAGCCGCCACAATGGCCTTGGCTTTAATGTCTTTGACCAATTCAAAAACCGATTCGGAAATGGCTTTGGTAACCGGCAGTTTTTTCTCCCTAAAATAACCAAGCTGCATATCGTCGTAAGGCGATTGTTCGGTGCGCTCAATGATCTGGTCCATAATTTTGACTGCTTCCACCGGATATTGGCCAAAAGCCGTTTCGCCGGAAAGCATCACCGCGTCGGCATGGTCAATCACCGCATTAGCCACGTCCGAAACTTCGGCGCGGGTCGGGCGCTGGCTTTTAATCATCGATTCCAGCATCTGGGTGGCCACCAGCACTGGCTTGCCTGCTGTTAAGCAAAGCTTGATAATGTCTTTTTGAATAACCGGCACTTTTTCCGGAGAAACTTCTACGCCTAAGTCGCCGCGGGCCACCATAATGGCATCGGCTTCTTTAATGATAGCTTTGATATTTTTAACGGCCGACTCACGCTCGATTTTGGCCATCACCTGAACTTGGGATTTAGGACTATATTTTTTTATAAACTTCCTCAGCCTTTTTAAGTCTTTAGCCGAACCCACAAAAGAAAGGGCTACATAGTCAATGCCCAGCTTTAAGCCAAATTTTAAATCGTTGATATCCTTGGGAGTGATAACTGGAATCTTCAGATCGATTTTAGGAATATTAACTCCCTTGTTAGAAAAAATAAAACCGCCTCTTATTACTTTGGCAATTAAATGGTCTGGATTAACTTTAATGACCTTGAGGTCAACTTGGCCGTCATAAATTAAAAGGTGGTTGCCTTGAGCCAAAGCCTCGGTTAATTTTGGATATTTAATGGGAATAATTTTTTTACTCAACGACTTATTCCCAGCCAGCGGAAACTTATCTGATTTGATTATCACCTCTTCATTTTTTATAAGCTCCAAACCTTTTTCGCCAATTTCGCCGAGTCTGATCCTAGGGCCCTGCAAATCTTGAATAATCGCCAAGGGGGTCTTTAATTTTTTACTGACTTTCTTTAAATTATTTATGGCCTTTTTATTGCTTGACAATGTGCCGTGAGAAAAATTAAAACGGCCGACATTCATGCCTGCCCTGACCATTTTAGTTAAAATTTTTTCGCTACTACAAGACGGACCGATAGTAGCTACTATCTTGGTTCTTTTCATATTCGTGTATCGCTGTTCGTGTATCGCTGTTCGTGTATCGCAAATCACTAATCACTAATCATATATCTAATATTAACGATACACGATATACGATATACGATATACGATTAAAGATTTATCTTCTTGGCGTACTTGCCTAAAACCGGCATTTCCCAGTACCTGCCCTGAATGGCGTTCATTATGCCCATAACCGCCAGAATAATTACCGCCACAAACAACAGCCAGCCGATTAAGGGTATCCAAAAAATCAGCCAGCCAATCAGCTCCAGAACAAACAGGATTAGTCCCTGCTTAGCATGGAACTGGGCAAATTTAGAATCCCTTTTTAAAAACAGGGGGATTAAACAAAGAATCCAAACGTAGCCGATGGCGGCCAGCATTTTGTTTTCTTCGATGTCTTTGTCTTTGGGAGCATTGTCCATAAAATTATTTTGTTAATTGTTTAGCAAATAATATATAAACCAGCCAAGTAATCACCGCGCCTATTAAGGCCATTAATAAAGGGCCGCCAATTAGATTGAAAAAGGTCCATAACTGAAAATACCAAAAAAGCTGAAAAACAGCCAATACACAACCGGTAACCAAACCGCCCATAGCTCCGGCAAAAACCATCTGCATTTTAGTGGCTTTATAATTTTTAATAGCTGTAATAGCTAAATAAATGAAAAGAATAATTCTGGCTGCCATAACCAGATAATCAAAAATCTGCTCGTTCCATAAATAAAAATATTTAGTCTGCATCACCCTGACTCCTAATTCGATAATCAACAGGATAAACATTGGCCATAAAGCCACCTCTTTATACCACTTTAAGTCCCGGCCATAAAAAACCTCGCCAAAACCACTGATTTTAGCTGAATTTTTTTGCTCTCTGGATTGAGCTTTGCGCTCCATCTCTTCTTTAATGCTGTCATCTTGCTCTTCCCAGGGAAAATCATTGGAATACTTTATATCTCTTTTGTGTTGGTTTGAAAGCATAGCTACTATATATTATAAGATATTTTAAATTTTCCGTAAACCTCATCTTATCTTATTGGGCGAAGGCAAACCAAAAACGCCCTCTTGATCTTCTTAAGGGGGCGCTTTTGTATTTTAAGTAAAAACTGCTAATTAGTAACCCATGTCCATGCCGCCGGGCATGCCGTGAGCATGCTCGTCTTTTTTCTCGGGCAAATCGGTTACAATTGCTTCGGTAGTCAAAAAAAGCGAAGCAACAGAAGCGGCATTTTCCAAAGCGCTTCTAGTCACCTTGGTTGGGTCTATAATGCCAGCTTTGACTAGGTCTTCGTATTTATCGCTTAAAACATTGTAGCCAAAATTGCCTTCGCTGTTCTTAACGGCTTCGGCCACCACGCTGCCGTCTTTGCCGGCGTTTTCTGCCAGCTGTCTGATGGGCGCCTCTAAAGCTCTTTTTAAAATATCCAAACCGATTTTTTCTTCATGGTTGTCGGCGCCAACACTGTCCAGCGCTTTAAGAGCCCTAATATAAGCTACGCCGCCGCCGACCACAATGCCTTCTTCGCCCGCTGCTCTGGTAGCGGCCAAAGCATCTTCAACGCGGTGCTTTTTTTCTTTCATTTCCACTTCGGTGGCGGCTCCGACTTTAATAATGGCTACGCCGCCGGAGAGTTTGGCTAAACGTTCCTGGAATTTTTCTTTGTCAAAGTCAGAGTCGCTTTGCTCGATTTCTTTTTTGATTTGAGCGATTCTGTCCTGAATGGCTCCCTGGTCGCCCTTGCCTTCAATAATGGTGGTATTCTCTTTGGTCGCTTTAACTTTTCTGGCCTGGCCCAGCATATCGATATCTACATTATCCAATTTAAGGCCAATGTCTTCGGAAATGACTTTGCCGCCGGTTAAAACAGCGATGTCCTGAAGCATTTCTTTTCTCCGGTCGCCAAAGCCAGGGGCTTTAACCGCCAAAGCATTAAAAGTGCCGCGGATTTTATTAACTACCAGAGTGGCTAAAGCTTCGCCTTCCACTTCTTCGGCAATAATTACCAGTTCTTTTTTGCCGGACTGGGCTAATTTTTCTAAAAGAGGCAAAAATTCCTGAACCGAAGAAAGTTTTTTATCGGTAATTAAAATATAAGGATCGTCGTATTCCGCTTCCATCCTTTCCGGGTTGGTAATCATGTAAGGTGAAACATAGCCCTTATCGAACTCCATTCCTTCTACCACTTCTTTTTGAATGCCAAAGCTCTGTGATTCCTCAACGGTAATTACGCCGTCTTTGCCCACCGATTCCATGGCTTCGGCAATAACCTTGCCGATAGCCGGGTCGTTAGCCGAAATTGAAGCTACCTGGCCGATTTCATCCTGGGAAGAAACCTCTTTGGACATTCTTTTGAGCTCTTGGGTGATGGCCATAACTCCCTTTTCTATGCCTTTTTTTAACAGCATGGGATTAGAACCGGCCGTGACATTTTTTAAGCCCTCGTGAATAATGCTTTGAGCCAAAATGGTGGCAGTAGTGGTGCCGTCACCGGCGACATCATTAGTTTTAGAAGCCACTTCTTTAACCAATTCCGCCCCGACATTTTCTTCTTTGTCTTCCAGTTCAATTTCTTTAGCCACGGTCACGCCGTCTTTAGTAATGGTTGGCGCGCCAAAACCCCTGTCTAAAACAACATTGCGGCCTTTAGGTCCTAAAGTGACCTTAACGGCATCGGCTAATTTATCTACACCGCGTTTTGCTTTTTGTCTTGCATGTTCGCTAAAAATTATTTTCTTGGCCATAGATTAATAGATTAATAGATTAATTGATTATTTGATTATTTGTTAGCATTATGACCATAACTCTGTCGATTTTCTTGAATTTTATTCGCTTCCGAAATTTGCTCCGCCTGCTCTTTGCTATTTTCAATAATCGCGATAACATCTTCCTGTTTCAGAACCAAAACTTCTTCTCCGTCCAGTTTAAAATCATCGGGTCCGTATTTCTTGAATAAAATTCTATCACCGACCTTTACCTCCATGGGTGAGCGCTGGCCGTTATCCAGCATCTTGCCGGGGCCGATTGCCACCACTTCGCCCTGCTCGGGCTTTTCTTTGTCTACGGTATCGGGAATAATGATACCGGATTTGGTAACCTCTTCGTTAGAGATTCCTTTGACAACAATGTTGTCTGCGAGTGGTTTTAGTTTCATATTTTTTTTAATTATTAATATTTATCTGCGAGTTATCCGTCGACAAAACTCGAGCTTGCCGAGAGGCGGGTCATCTGTGAACGATCCGTCGACAGACTTCGAGCTTGCCGAAAAGCGTTTTATCCGCGAAAATTAGCCAAAATTTCCCTTTTTATTAGCACTCTTGGCAAAGGAGTGCCAAATTGTTAATATATTTTAGCAAAACTGAATATATTGTCAACACCTTGCAAAAAAAGGTCTTGCCCATTGATTCTCGCAAAATAACAGTAGGTGCGCCCTGAGTTTATCGAATGGGCGCACCTACATAAATATTTGAACGGATTGATGTTATTAAACGATTCGGCCGGCAAGGCCTCAACGCTCCTTTATAAATACCGCGTTCATCGCCAGTACCAGCCACCACAGCATGATGCCAAAATAAAAACTTCTTAAATAATGGTCAAAGAGTCCTAAGATTAAAATCGCCAAAAGTAAAAGAATATATTCGCTTTTTTTCTTTAAAGCGCTGATGATAATCATAACAAATAAAAGTAAACTAGGAATGCCCAGCTCAACCAAAGTCAAAAGTCCGGCATCGTGAACCGGCTGATAAGCATAACCGGGCCAGCGGGAATCTTTTTGGTACAAAGCCAAAGTATAATTATTAATGCCTAAACCTAAAACAGAATTTTCTTTAAGCAAAATCAGAGCTTGCTGATAGCCGGCTGTTCGCTGTTCCATTGATTTTTTTTCTAACCGGGCTTCGGGATTAAAGCGGGTGGTAAAAAGCTGAGTCGGATAACTAACCCAGACAAAAGCAAAGGTTAAACAAAAAATTATCAGCAAAGTTATATTGAGCTTAATAATAATTCTTGATTTTTTAACCAGCCAATAAATAAAACCGCTGGCAAAACAAATAATAAAGGCCAGCCAAGCGCCCCTAGAAAAAGTTACCAGCAGTCCTAAAAAAATTATAACGGCCGAAAGCCAATAAAAACTATTAAGTAGGTGCGCGCCGCGGCGCGCACCTACTTCTTTAATATTGGTAACTTTGTGATCATGCCGCCAAAGATTGATGATAACTAACAGCAGGCAGATGACTAAAAAGCCGGCTAAAATATTGGGGTGCGGCAGACTGCCATAAGCCCTTAGCCAGCGCATATCTAAAAATTCAATGACCGAAGCCCCTGTCTCCGTTGGATCCAGCCACGACATGCCCAGCCATTTGTTGGCAGATATATTGGTCTGGCGCATAAACTGGCTGATGCCCAGCAATGCCTGCGCCACGCCCGAAGCAATAAGCGCATGACTAAACGTTTTTAAAAAAATTCGTGATTGATTCGCGATAGTTCGTGTCGTTTGTGATTGATTCGTAATGAGCCAGAATAAGGCAACACCCTCTGCCAGTTTTAACCAACCATACCAAGCCAAACCCTTATCCAACGACCAGCTGATAGTTAAAGTTGACCAGATAACCAAGATAACTATTGACCAAAATAATAATTTTGAAAATTGTTTGGGATTTTGGATTTTAGATTTGGAATTTATTTGTAATTTGCCGACAGGCCCCGAGCTTGCCGAGGGGGAATTTGGAATTTGGAATTTAAACTCTGGTGATATAAAAAAACGCGTTAGAGCCAATAATAGTAAAATGATTAGTAAAACTTCCGTGCCATACAAACTCCAGCGGCCATACTCCCATACTTGGCCGTTGATTGCAGCATCTTTAAAAATCCACCTGGTTTGCCAGGGTAATAAAAAAACAAACAGACATAAGCCGTATTTGATGAGATTATTTAATATTTTCATTCTTTAAAAACAATTTTAATTTATAATAAGCAGTTATTGTGTCGCTATCAAAAATTTTATTCTCTTCAATCATCTTTTCAATTTGAGAAAAAGTTAATTTTTTAATTCTAAAACTTTCTGTATCATCTGAAATTCCTTCTGACTTAGACAAATCTCTAGCCAAGTAAACATGAGCTGATTGACTTAATGCGCCGTTAGCAAAATAAAAAGTACCAACTTTATTCCATTTTTTCGCTTTTAAATTAACTTCTTCTAATAATTCTCTTTTTGCAGATTTAAGCAATGTTTCACCTTTCTCGGCAGTGCCCATTGGCAATTCCCATGAATATTTATTAATAGTATATCGCCACTGGCCCACAAAATAAATCTCCTTCTTCTTAGTCAGGGGGATTATTATGGCTGCGGGTAATTTTTTTATATAAGAATAAATTCCTTTATTGCCGCCGGGGTGAATAACTTTATCCTCAATGAATTTTAACCATTGATTTTTATAAATAATTTTTGAAGAAATTTTTTGCCAAGGATTTTTCATAATGCTATAAAAATATGGGGACATGTGAACATGAGAACATGAGAGTATGGGAACAAATATTCTAATGCTCTAATGTTCCAATGCTCTCATGCTCTAATGTTCCAGTGTTCTAATGCTCTAATGCTCTAATGAATTTTTCCTGATATTCACTTCGCCTGTCATCCCGATGAAACTTCAGCATTTTGTTGCTTACTACCACGCGCGTATTCTTATTCATCATTTCTTTAAGAACTCGGGGCATAATTTTCAGCTGATATTTTTTTACCATATTTTCCAAGAATTGCCAATTCAAAAATAAATTGAGTTTATAATTGCCGATTTTAGATAACAAATTTGAACGAACAACGCGCCTATCATTTAATTGATAACCAATTGAATTTGGCAATGTCTCTTTAATCCATTGATTTGCCTCCATAAATTTCTGATAGGTGTTATCGGCATCGTAAATCGGAACAAGCTGATCAACCCAATGAGTTAAATAAATATCTTGAGAACTAATCTTTACATCTTCGATATTCAAATCTTCATTCGAAAGAAAAAAAGGCGCATCAATAGCGTCCTGTTTTTTTTCTGCGGTGGGACGAACTTTGAATAGTTTAAGAAAACTGATGACTAAAAATCTGGTCAGCCACAAGCGATTCTTTTTGGCAACTACAAACAAATCAATATCCCCCGCTCTGCCGCAGTTGCTGTAAGCCAAAGTATTGCAGACGGCGATCATCTTAATGAACGGAATGAATCTGAATATTTTGATGAACTTAATGGCTTTTTTAAATTTATCCTCGGCATAGCCATAGCGCTTTAGTCGTTCATTGATTATTGACTCTTTGCCGTTCAAAAAATAAAAACTATTTTTAGTTTGAACCTTTTCTGATATTTGATTCAAAGCTTCTTCAACATCACTTAAATTATTTTCATGCTTATCGCCAGCATTCAACCACTTAAAAATCTCTATTTTTGTCAACGGATAATCAAAAATATCAAAAAAAGCCAAGGTTTTATAGACTGCCTGCTGAAGCTGATTCATAGCCCTATTTTACCACAATTGATTATTTTCTGCTTACCTGCTACATTTAATTTGAGATACGATGAAAGGAGGGTAGAATCATGGCACAAAAACAATTTGCTCATTTCAAAAATGCTCATTTGTGCCGTCCTCAAAAATGCCTCGTATTATTTGTTGAAGATGAAATGCTCCTAAGAGCGCTTGTTTTATTCACTGATGACAAAACAGAACGTTTAGACCTAGATCCACAAGCTAAAATTGGCTTTGAAGTGCCGCCAATACAAAAAGAAATAATAGGAGATGATCCCAAAGATAAAGAAAGAGCTAGGCAGAAAATGCTGGAGGTTTTTGAAACTCAAATGGAAGAGGGCGGTTACCATCTAAAAGTGCGGAACTCTGATCTCCCAAAATACTGCTGCTACAACATGGAGCCAACCTAAAAGCCGCTTCTCGACTTTGTTCAGTCTGACTGAACTTTGCTCGAAGCGGCTTTTTTCTTTACAAGAATTTATTTTATAACTTTTTTAAGATACTGCCCGGTATAACTGGCTTTGACTTTAGCCACATCTTTAGGAGCGCCTTCTGCCACAATGTAACCGCCTTTCTCGCCACCCTCCGGACCAAGATCTATAATCCAGTCAGCGGATTTTATAACGTCCAGTTGATGCTCTATAATTAAAACCGTATTGCCTTTGTCTACCAAACGGTTTAAGACTTGGAGTAGGCGGTTAATGTCATCGAAATGCAAACCGGTTGTTGGTTCGTCTAAAATATATAAAGTTTTGCCGGTTGAACGTCTGGCCAGTTCAGTAGCTAATTTGACTCGCTGGGCTTCGCCGCCGGATAAAGTAGTGGCAGACTGGCCGAGCTTAATGTAGCCGAGCCCAACTTCGTATAAAGTTTTAAGTTTTTGATAAACATTGGGAATATTGCCGAAAAATCTCATGGCTTCTTCTACGGTCATGGCTAAAACATCGGCTATATTTTTACCTTTATAATGAACTTCTAAAGTTTGCTGGTTGTAGCGCCGGCCCTGGCATTCTTCGCACTCCACATAAACATCGGGCAGAAAGTTCATTTCTATCCGCACCAGGCCGTCGCCCTGGCAGGCTTCGCAGCGGCCGCCCTTAACGTTAAAGCTAAAACGGCCTGCCTTATAGCCGCGGATTTTTGCTTCGGGCAATTGGGTAAAAAGATCTCTGATGTATGAAAAAACGCCGGTGTAAGTGGCCGGGTTGGAGCGAGGAGTTCTGCCAATTGGTGATTGATCAATATTGATGACCTTGTCCAGATTGCCAAGCCCTTTTATCTCCTTATGTTTGCCGGGCAGATCTTTTGAGCGGTAAAAAAACTGATTTAAAGCTTTAGCCAAAATTTCGGTCATTAAAGTTGATTTGCCGGAGCCGGAAACGCCGGTAATAGCCACGAATCGGCCTAAAGGAATTTTAACGTTGATATTTTTTAAATTAAATTCTTCGGCGCCGATGACTTCTAATGACTGGCCGTTGCCTTTTCTATGTTTTTTTCTTTCTTCAATAATTAATTGGCCCGATAAATATTGGCCGGTTAATGATTTTTTATGTTTTTTGATTTCCAGCGGCGTGCCCTGGGCCACGACTTCGCCGCCTTTTTCTCCGGCGCCCGGCCCGATATCAATAACCTGGTCGGCCGCTAAAATAGTAGCTTCGTCATGCTCCACCACAATAACGGTATTGCCTAGGTCGCGGAGGACTTTTAAGGTTCTGATTAATTTATCGTTGTCCCGCTGATGCAGGCCGATGGAGGGTTCGTCTAAAATATAAACAACGCCGACCAGCGATGAGCCGATCTGCGTAGCCAGTCTGATTCTTTGGGCCTCGCCGCCCGAAAGAGTATTAGCCGCCCGTTCTAAAGTTAAATACGAAAGGCCCACATCTTCTAAAAATTTTAGACGCGACTTAATTTCTTTAAAAACCTGGTGGGCGATTTTTTCTTCTCTTTGAGTCAGGCTGATGCCGCCTTTGCCGTTGCCGAATTTATCAAAAAAGGCCTTGGCCTCGTCTATGGTCATAGTGGAAATTTCATTAATATTATGATCAGCTACAGTAACATGCAAAACTTCCGGCCTTAAGCGCTTGCCCTGGCAGACCGGGCAGGCATAAACTCTCATATATCTTTCTATTTCGCCTCTAATGTAATCAGATTCGGTTTCGCGGTACCTTCGTTCTAAATTGGGAATCACGCCTTCAAAAGTGGTCATATAATCACCGTTGAAGTTATTGTTCTTGTAGTTCATGTTATAACGTTTGTCGCCGGTGCCGTATAAAACAATCTCCAGCTGTTTGGCCGTAAGTTTTTTAACCGGCGCCCGGGTGGAAAATTTGTTGGCCTTAGCCACCATTTCCAGCATCCGGTAATACCAGGTCTGGTTAGAAGCGGTTCTGGACCAGGGCCTGATAGCGCCCTCGGCCAAAGATAGACTTTTATTAGGAATAATCAGTTCCGGATCAACTTCCAGCTTGGTGCCCAGCCCGGTGCATTCCGGACAGGCGCCGTGAGGGCTGTTGAAGGAAAAATTTCTGGGTTCAATTTTAGGCAGGCTGATATCGCACTTGGGGCAGGAAAAATGAGTGCTGTATAAAATATCTTTATGGTGTTCCGGAAAATGGACGCTGATAACCCCGTCGCCTAAATCCAAGGCCTGTTCTACTGATTCGGTGATTCTTTTTTTATCTGATTTATCAACTTCCAGCCGGTCGTAAATCGCTTCGATGATATGTTTTTTTTGCTTATCCAAATCCAAATCCAAAGCTTCTTCTATAAAATACATTTTGCCGTCTATTCTGACCCGGGCATAGCCGGTTTTTTTCAGTTCTTCCAAAAGATGCTTATGTTCCCCCTTTTTATCTTTGATGATTGGCGAAATCAGCCAGACCTTTTCGCCGGCAGGCAGATTCAAAACTTTATTGGCAATCTGCTGTGGAGTTTGGCTGGCAATCTCCTCGCCGCACTTGGGGCAGTGGGGCTTGCCTATGCGGGCAAAAAGAAGCCGGAGATAATCGTAAATTTCGGTGATAGTGCCAACTGTGGAACGGGGATTATGCGATGTTGAACGTTGATCAATAGAGATGGCCGGCGAAAGCCCTTCTATCTGGTCCACATCCGGCTTATCCATTAAACCTAAAAACTGCCTGGCATAAGCAGACAGCGATTCCACATAGCGGCGCTGGCCTTCGGCATAAATAGTATCGAAAGCCAAAGATGATTTGCCCGAACCGGAAATGCCGGTAATGACAACCAATTTATCCCTGGGAATTTCCAGATCAATATTTTTTAAATTATGAACTCTGGCGCCTTTGATAATGATTTTATTGTTTGGCATGTATTTTAAAAAAATAGACTAACGGATATTATATAGCAGAATCAAAAAACAGTCAAGCTTACCTTTTAGATAATAATTTCGGTTACCAGAACGCTACCGAATATATAATAAATGGGTTACCGTAGTCTACATATGACTATGGCAACAATTTATGAGGTATTTCAACGTTATTT
>Ga0180007_10003513_pt1 | contig 17374 bp, 15 predicted proteins | sample MM_PC_MetaG_FD_121122 | JGI IMG/M metagenome (GOLD analysis project Ga0180007, IMG submission 121122) | Groundwater microbial communities from the Aspo Hard Rock Laboratory (HRL) deep subsurface site, Sweden - MM_PC_MetaG | ecosystem: Environmental > Aquatic > Deep subsurface > Groundwater... | reverse complement strand
CAGCTAATGAAAAATCAGATTTGGACTTGTTTTTAATAGGCAAAATCTCAGATATAAAAGATTTAGAAAAAACTTATGGAAAAAAGATAAATATTATAAAATCTTTAAAAAATAAGTTTAATGGTAAGGAATATATTGTAAAAGAAGTAATTAAGAATCATGTTGTGTTAAAGGGGGTTGAAGAATTTATTGATTTAATATGGTAAGTATTAATTGGTGTTGCAAACAAAAAGGGGGTATAAAGGTAATTGAAGCGAGTGATAATCTTGCTGAGAGTTATATTAAAATGGCAGAAGATGCTCTTGGAACAATGAATCGTGAGAAAGAGTATAATATTATTTTTGCTATTTCTGCTTGTTATTACTCTATGTATTATTCTTTATATGCTGTTTTAAGGAAAATAGGAATAAAATGCGAGATTCATTCTTGTAGTATTGAATTTATGGAAAAATTTTTAGATGATTTTTACAACAAGAATGACATTAACCTAACAAAGAAAGCATTTGATGCAAGAAATATCTCTCAATATTATGCTGAGAAAGTGGTTGGTAAAAAAGATTCTGAATTGATTATAGGAAAAGCTCCATTTTTTGTTAGCAAATCTAAAGAAATTCTTGCAAAATTAAACCAGGAAGATATTAAAAGGATTATTACCAAATTAGAAGAAGACATCAATAATCAAAAGAAGTTTAAAGGAAAAAAAGAGTCAAAAAATGCAAATAGATCCTTGGTCTAACGTAAATGTAAAAGATTATGATAGAGTGATTAAAGAGTTCGGAGTAGAAAAAACAGAAAATCTCCACAAAAAACTTCCCCTAGAAAACATCTATTTCAAAAGAGGTTTAATATTCGGCCACAAGGATTTAAATAAAATAATAGAAGCTTCAACAAAAAAGAAGCCCTTTGTAATGCTCACAGGATTAATGCCTTCAGGAAGATTCCACTTAGGTCACAAAGTAGTAGCAGATTTAATGGTTTATTTCCAAAACCTAGGAGCAGAGTGCTATGTAGCAGTAGCAGACATAGAATCATTCTTAACAAGAAATATCCCTCTAGAACAAGCAAAAAAGGTAGCTATTGAAGAATACTTAACGAATTACATAGCCCTAGGATTAAAGCCAAAAAAAACAAAATTCTACTTCCAAAGCAACGGTTCAAAAAATTACATGAATTTCAGCAAAATAGTCTCTAAAAAAACAACGTTCAACGAACTAAAATCAGTATATGGTGATTTAACTCCAGAAAAAATAATCTCAGCATTAACCCAAGTAGCAGATATCTTACATCCACAATTAAAAGAAAATAACGGACCAAAACCAGTAGTAGTCCCAGTAGGCACAGATCAGCTACCACACATTTCGCTGGCACGTGATATAGCCTATAGAATGAGATCAGAATACAATTTCATACTTCCATCAGCTACCTTCCATAAACTAATACCTGGAGTAAAAGGAGGAAAAATGGCATCCTCAGATCCAAGTTCTGCAATTTTCTTAACAGATTCTCCAGAAGAAGTAACAACCAAAATAAAGAAATACGCTTTCTCGGGAGGACAAAAAAGCCTTAAGGAACATAAAGAAAAAGGTGGAAACCCAGACATAGATATTTCTTTTATTTACTTAAAAACAATGTTCGAACCAGATGACAAAAAATTAAACAAAATATACCAAGACTACAAATCCGGCTCCTTACTAACATCAGAATTAAAAGAAATAACAATAGAAAAAATAAACTCTTTCCTAAAAGACCATCAACAAAAAAGAAAACAAGCAATAAAACAAATAGACAAATTTATCATTAAAGAGTAAACCTATATTCTACAAAACACACATTCCAGACGACGCATACGTGACAAACACGCGTAGCCTATATAAAAGGAGCAACCCTATCCCGAGTATGGAAAGGAGATTAGAAAATTACCCCTTAGAAAAAAGAAACCCTGTTCTAAAGGCCAAAGTTTCAATTCAGAAAACAGGTATTTTTAATCTTTCCACCAAAATACTCGATAAATTGAATATAGACGATAATTACATTATACTATTTAGATTAACCAACAATAATCATCTATTCATCAGCAAATTAACAAGTGTTAGAAAAAATTGCAGAGACTATAGATTAGCTATTAACAAAACAACCCTTGATAAGATGGATTTACCTTTAAACACAGAAATAGAGATAATAGATTATAAAAAAATCGGACACAGGCCAAAATTAAAAGGCAAGGAAGGTTATTTAAATTTAGTCAAATATTTAGATGGAAACATGACTTGTTTTGAGTTGGAAGATAAAATTTTAGTGTACTATCTTTCTGGGATTAGGAATCCATCCCGAATAACTTTACCTAGATTCCTAAAAATAGATGGGCTGTCTTGTTGGAATTTCGGTTTTTATCTAGCAGAAGGCGAAAAAGCAACAAACTATCGATTTGGTGTTTCCAATAACGAATATAACCTAATGAAAAGATTCATAGACTTCTCATTAAATCACCTAAAATTAAACATAAACAATTTCAAATTTGAGCTAAGACTAAAAAATTATAATTCAAAAGCGGTAGAGCATTGGTCTCAACAACTGGGTATAGCTATATCTAAATTTAATACAAGAATAATTAAAAATAAGCCGCCAGAATCAAAAAACGGAAATATGACAATTACCTTGTATAACGTTATTCTAGGAACCTTGAATAAGAAAATAATTTATGATCTTGAATTTATTAAATCCTTACGCAAAGAACATGCTTCTGCTCTTTTAAGAGGCGTACAAGCAGGGGACGGCGGAGTCCTACATCATAGTGGTTGTATTGAACTGACGATTTCTACTCAGAAAAAAGAGCTCAAGATATATGATCATCTTTTAAGAAGGCTTTGTAGTCAACCTCCAAAAATTAGAAAAAGTCATACCTGCAATATCGTCTGGATGCTTTATCATAGAGGCACGAATATAGCAAGAGAATATATCATAAACGACTTTTTTAAAGAACACGGACAAAGATGGAACAAACTCATTTTATTATACAAATTAAAAGCCAAAAAACAAATAGCAATATTCAAAGCCATTCTAAATAACAATCTCACTGTCAAAGAAAGGTGTCGCGAACTAAACTCACATTACGCCTCAACAAATATTTACCTAAAAAGATTGATTAAGGAAGACATTCTTGAATCTAAGATTATTGATAGCCATAGAAAAACACGCAATTTCCATTTCACAGAGAAGGGATTAAAAATCATTAATAATATAGGATTAAATTAATGTTTCCTACCCCAATTAGGACTTTTTTTCTGCCAAGTATACTTCCTCATTTTTTTACTATTACCATACCCGCAATGGCTACATACTCCTTTCTTCTTATGATAGGACGATTTTCCGCACCTGCGACAGGGATAGTGCAACTTAGCCCTTCCCTTCAAACCCATAGAGGGTGTTCCCTTTGTCATATTAATCAGATCCTATTTTCTTTTTAAAAATCTTCCGCAATACAAGAATTAAACCAATTACCGAGGCGAAATAAGGATTATAGTGTCTCCTCTTAAAAAAACAGTCCCTATCTTTCTCTTAACCTCGTTATCAGCACGTTCCTCAGCATCATCAAGCACAGTATTTATGTGTATATCAAAAGCCCTCAAAACGCCAGTAAACTGTTTTCCATTCTTTAGTTCCACTAAAACTTTCTTTCCTCGCGACTGATTTAAAGAGTCTAAAGGTCTATCAGATTCCATATAAAAAACCCCCATCAAAACACAAATTACCCACTTTAAAAAGCTTTTTATTCTAGACTTCCTTCAAATCCCTTCGAATCTTACTCACTTTATCTATCTTTTGCTTAAGTTTAGCAAGATCCTGTTTAACTTTCTCTTTTTTATCACTAAGCGAAGATTCTTTAGTAATCATATTAGAAAGTTTATTCCTCAAAGAGGCTTCCTTTGTCCTGGTCATATCAATATTCTGAGAAGTATCCCTCAAGGTGAACTCCAATTGCCTTCTGTCGCGCTGCAATGTTCTAATATCAAAATTAATGTCCTTCAGTGCTGCAGCGAGAAGAGTCTTTTTTTCTTTTAATTTCTTCATCAAAACACCTCGTATTTATTAAAGACAAGTATTTTTAATATATAAATTTAACTATTATCTTTTCCTCATCTCTCCGTCTAATTCTCGTACCCCTTCCTCAAATGCCTCTCTTTTTATATACCCTGATCTGTATGCCTTCTCAAGAGCCTCTTTTTTCTTTAAAATCTTCTGCCTTCTTAACGTCCTTCCAATAATATTTCTCTTATCTATCCGTAATTTATCCAATTTTCTCCTTTGGATTTTAGCCACTTTTGAAATTTTTTTATGTGTCTTTAAAACAAATAACCCTATCAATAAAAGAATAATCAAAATTATCAATATAAACCACCAAGGTATCCTTGCACCAGGCTCCTCTATCCTACCAACTTGAAATGACTCAGAAGATGTCCCAACAGTCCCTTGATATGAAGCCTGAACAATAAACACATACTCTCCAAAAGCAATATCCTCGGGCAAAGTAAATGTTTTAGACAAAGTAGCTTGCGTTTCAATACTTATCACTTCACTATCTTCCAATATCAAATTGTTTTCTAAATCTTTTATAAAATAACCAACATCAACATTCACTAATCCAATCTCATTGATATTAAACAAGGTTGCATGTCCAGTAATTTCTTCACCAGGCAAAACAGTTTTTGGCTTAACATCCAAACTTAAATCAAATAAAACTTGTTTTGTCTCAACTTCTATCACAACAGGAATCGAAATGCTTTGATCTTGAGTTTTAACAATTATTTGTCCAGTGTAGACTCCGGGTATTTCAGACAAAATATCAAAAACTATTGTCTGCGTATCTTTAGCACCCAACAGAAATACAGGATTTAATACCCTTATAATCTCCTCCAAACCTATAACTTCAACATTCACTTGAACACTTTTACCTCCTAAATTTCTTACAGTAAGTCTTTGCTTTAATAACTCATTAACCTTAACAACATCTTTTATCCTATCTTCCAAAACATCAATACCTTTTGGCTCAGTAGGAACCCCACCACCACCAGAAGGTCCCCCACCGCCTCCGCCTGCACCCCCACCAGGTACAGCTTCCCCAGCAACACAAGTACCAGCACCATCACACTCACAATTTCCACCAGCACACCCAGTGCTTCCAGTACAAGCCTCATCAGTACTTCCATTTGCAACAAGTTCTTCTCCACAACCATTTGTACAAGTTGGCTCATAACACTTATTATCAGTACAAAAACCCGCATCCACAGGACAATTCTCATCAGCACCACAAACATTATTACCACAAGGATTATTAATTATTAAAGAAACATTTCCCACAGTTTCCCCAGAAAGAATAACACCATTAACTTTCCAAGTAAGCACAATCGTAGAAGCTATAGACAAAATAAAAAAAGCAAACACGATCCAGGTTACTATAGTTCTTTGATTCATTTTAAATAAAAGACTTTTAAAACCCCGGTATAAGTCTTCTCCTCTGCATCATATGAAGGCGTGGCTATCACATTAACATCTTTAGATTCGCTTACCTCTAACAAAAAATCATTATTCGAAAATTGAATAAATTCAGAAATTTCTCCCTCTTTAATCAATCGCACTCTAATAGGAAAATCATAATCATTCTTAATAGTCAAAGATCGTGTATTAGAAGATCCCCTAGGGACCTTGCCAAAAGCTAAAACCTCATCATCAACATCAAACCCAATAACTCTTGAATTCTCCACTATCAAAGTCATTTCCACTTCTTCTTTTCCCACAACACTATCAAATTTAAAACTATAAACAACAAAAACCGCACTTAACAAAACAAGCACTACCAAAAGCAACACAAATTTCTTTCCTAAATTTATCTTCATTTTCTAAAAATAAGACCATATGGACTTTTTTTCTTTTTTTTACCTTTTCTAGGAGTTTTTTTCTTTTTAACTTTTAAGAACCAATATACATTAGTCAACACTATAAGAACTCCTACTACGATTAATACCAACAAAGTAGGAGAAATCTCTCCTTCCCGTCTTTTTACCAATAAACTTCCCTTTTCAACAGTAGTACTGCCTTCATAATTCACAATTAGTTCAATATCATAATTAGCAGGATCTAAATCACTAGCATCTAAAAACCCAGTTACAGTTTTTATTTCCCACGGATCCAATTTTTCAGGTACAGTCCTAAAATTAGCAACCTCCGAACCCTCATCAAAAACCCTAACTTCAACAAACAAACTTTTAATAAGATTATTCCAACCAGATTCAACTGTAACATCAAACTTGTTTATCTGGCCAGTAAATACTTCCTTAGTATAATTGTTTAGTTTCACATTTAGCTCGCCAACTTTAAAAAGAGCCTCGTTAGTTTCCTGGCTTTGATCATCAAAAAAGACCAATCCCTTAGCTTTGTACTCACCAGCAACCAAATCAGTTGTATCAACCTCGGATTCAAGAGTCACTCTCTGAAGCGAAGCCAAAGAAACTACATTAGTAACACTAGAAGCAAGTTTGTTATCTTCCATATCAAAAACATCAATAACGCCATATAGCTCGTCAATATCTTCAGTACCAAAACTCTGCACATCTATCCTAGTCTGTGTTTTTTCATTAACATTCGTATCTGAGATAGATAGATGGGGTGGATTAATATACTTCCCTTGAAAAGGAACATTAACAATAATTAGACCTTTCACTCTCCCCATTGCAGCTATGTTTCCACCAGTACCACTCACCTCAGTTGCAGTCGCAAATATGCTATGCTTCCCTGGGATATCAATCTCCTCAGGAAGTTTTAGAATAACATTAAAGGTTTCCCCAGAGACTATCGTCTTTTTGTCTAATGTAGCAAAATTTGAGAGATCTCCCTCAAGTTTTAGCTCCAATTGCTGACTAGCATCAGTTATCTTAAATTGATACGTTTCCTCTAAATTAGGCCTGAAGTCGAGATTGTATGAAGAAGGAATAACTCCTATAGAAAAAACTACTTGACAACTCATTAATAAAAAAAATAAATATAACCCTCTTTTCATAGTTAATATAATAAAAGTTTTATTTTATAAATTTATGTTCTCTCGCATCATTAAAAAGGAGTTTTGTCTAGAACAGCCTTACTAGAATATTTAAGCCGAAGTTCTTTCTGTCCCACTAAATATCCAAGTATCCTCCCTATAGCCTGTTAAAGAGTTATAAGGAACCGTTATATTAACATCGATAGATACAGTATCAGTTCCATCAGTCCAAGAAAGATTCCCGCATAATTGAGTTTCATTAACCCCATCGAAATTTACTGCTACCTCATTATCCAATCCTCCTGCTTCATCAATACAGGAATTTCCAACCTCGTTCACAGAATATTTATACGCAGAACCTGTTCCTCCTATAAAAGTAACATTCGTATAGTTATTTCTCCAACTCGTTACTGTAAGATTCAAATCAACATTTCCTGTGTTAGAGATAATAAAACCATCTACATTAGTAAAAGACCAATTTCCATTAACAGCGGCAGCCTGTTCAGTATCCAAAACAGCCTCCTGTTGTCCTGCTGTAACAGTCCCACCACCCCATGAAATATTCGCAGACATATTAAAAGAAGCTTGTTTACTAATAGTTAAAGAAATGTTCCCTACAGCCGCCCCAGTCAACCCATCCGGTCCAACACCCAATCTGGATAAATTAAGAGCAGTTCCAAACAAAGTAATCACTAAAGCCAGAGAAATCATATACATCAATTGTCTATTCGTCAGTTGCATTTAAGGTTCTCCTGTTCCATTTCCAAACAACTCATAATTCTCAGGATTCGGATTAATAGTAAAACCAACCACGGCATTATTTGGTGCCGGAGGAGGGCCCTCTTTTATAGTTATAGTTGTAACTGAACCACCGCCCAACAAATCAAAGTCAACAGCAATAAAAACAGACCAAACTGAAATAATAGAAATGAATACAGCTAATAACAAAAACATTACTAGTTTCCTATCCGAAATATCCTCTCCACCCCTTCCTCTCATAGAAATCTACCAAGAAGTATAGGTATATAAAGTTTATGCAACTAGCCCCCCCAACAAATCAAAAAAACAAAAAAATACCAGATAGTTACTTATTTATATCAAAATAAACTAGAATAAACCATGAAAAGAGGCATCTCACCACTAATATCATATACAATACTAATTGGACTGGTTGTATTGTTCTTTGTCCTCTCAGGATCCTGGTTTAAAGAATTCTCAAGCGAAATATTAAAAAGAACAGGAGAAGAAGCAGAAGAACGCATAACATGCTCATCTCCAGACGCGATGCTAGAAGTAGAATCTGCCTGCTATAACAAAGAAGAAGCAGTAATTGTCCTGGGAGCAGGAGGTTTAGAAATTGAAAGATTCATACTTTATCTAACTCTAACAGGCCTTGATGAACAAATAACCCTAGAAACCTCAGTAGGCCTTCCAGAATATAGAATAAAAAGATTTAGTCTAAGCTCTGATTCAGAAGATTTAACAGACGCATCTAAAACTGCTCTTATAGATATAAATTTCCGTGAAACAGAAAAAATTAAAGTAATCCCTGAAATTATAAATAATGGAAAAGAAGCAATATGTACAAACCTAATAAAAGAAACTAGAAGTCTAGAATGTTGCAGAGGCGGCGATGCCTGTGGCTGTAGTGGTAATGAAGAGTGTGAAGAGAACTTCCCTAGCGATATCTGTTTCGAAGAACTTTGCGTTCAATGTGAAAACGAAGGAGATTGCTCAGGGAATCCTGACAAACTGCCTCACTGTGATATGAATACAAACAAATGTGTTGAATGTAGAACAGAAGAAGGAGACAACGATTGTTCAGACCCAGAGCCTTACTGTGTAAATAATGTTTGTGTTGAATGTACAACTAATGAACACTGTGAATCTCACGGAGAGGATTGGATTTGTAATGAAGATAATGAATGTGTAAGTCCTCCAACACCACCAAGCTATAGTTGTAATGATCTAGACTTAAACAGCTTCAATTGGGGAAGTAATGGACAATGTCTCAGTGGAAACGATCTACCAATACATCTTGTCGATATAGATCACGAAAAGATAGATAGATTTAGAATAATAATTACAGATTCTGGAGAAAATACCTATGAATTTACTGTAGAAGATGTGGGCGACAGCACGTACAGCTCAACAAAAGCCTATAACCAAGACTTTAACAGAAATAATTTCTTAAGCAATATAAGAGTAATCCCAATAATAAATAATGAAGAATGTGATAACGTCTATAAAGAAGAAGCTTTAAGAGTTGAACAAATTGATATAGCTATCTGCTGTGATCAAGAAATACAATGCAACAGTGATGGAACCCCGGAAGGCGATGGTTGTTGCGATAGCGATTGTGGTCAAAATTGGTTTTTGCATGGAATAGCGGACGATGGTTCGGTAGAAAACGACGCATGTAGCCCTATTTTCACAGATCAGCTTGCAGAACGTTATTGTGAAGGTAACTCTGTGAACACTATTGTTCATGTGTGTTCGGAAGAAGGATATAGTTGCCCTTCAGATCTTCAATTTTGTCAATTTCCAACCTAGCTGACCCGCTCAAAATTCAAATTCCTAAGGACCAGTAAAAGAATTCATTAAGGCATTATAATCATCGAAATCTATTTTACCATCTGGTTCAAAATCAAGAATTGAATAATTACCAAAAGTTACAGGCCCGCCATTAGTAAAACCTTTCTGAAAAATAGCGAAATCAGCCAAGTCTATATCGCAGTCTGCATCTCCATCCCCTGGAATAGTTTGCTTAAATCCAGCATGGAATCTAAAAAAATTACCATAAAATTTTAAACCATTGGAACAATATTCGTCAGGATTCTCAGGATCTTGCCCTCGAACTATGTTTAATCCCAAAGCGGGTTTCCATTCATCACTTCCATCTTTTTTTAGTTCTATTCTTACAGGTCGCCATTCTGGATACAAAGTTTCACCCCACAAATCTGCTGGAGGTTCAAAAAAACAACCATCTATTACTAACTCATTAAGTGCGAGTGGCTGGGTAGGCTCATCAGCAAAATAGGCCCTTAAAAGACCATTAAACAGCTGACCTTCAGCACCATATATTTTATGTATTGGATCAGGACCACAGTACTCTTCTGTATGCACCATATCTATCCCACTATCTCTCTCACCTCCACAATTCTCTCCACCAGAACCAATTTTTTCTTCTACATTTCTAACAAGAGTCTCTTTAGGACCATCAGCACAAGCCCTATTTATCAAAGAATTACCACGAAAACCGCCAAAAACACCATAAGCTAAGGCTCCACCAACTAATAATTTCCTTCCAACATTCCACAATCTTCCTTCCAAACCCATTTTACCTATACAAAGCAAGCAAAATATATAATTCTATTTTACTACTCATTAGAAGTATATAAACCTATCGCCTCCTTCAAAAACATCAAAGCTAATTTGCACACAAAGCCAGAACTGCCATAAAATACCTTAAACAGCTCGCCTTCCTTAGTAGAACCAAACAAATTCAAAGTAAAACAACGTTACTGCACAAAAATTTCAGGATACTATAATAGAGAGTATAAAATATATTTTATAACACAGATATTAAAATAAATTGATTTGCGTTATAAATTAAACAAAACTAGTAGGAGGTAATTAAAAATGCCACTAACTGATAGAATAAGGAACTTTTATGATTCAACAAGAAAAAATCTTATAAGGGCTGGAAGCATAGCCGCAATAGTAACAAGCACATATGCACAACCATCCAGAGCAGGAGACATTTATGTCGATCCAACATGGATGAGCGATGGAACACCAACATTAATTAACAACATCCTAGATGGAAATCCAGAAACCTTAGGAAAAGATAGCCAAACAGATGCTCAAGCAGGAGACACAGTTCATTTTGCAGAAGGCACATACCAACTACCAATGCAACAGGGTGTCAATTTTAAATTAAGAGTAGACGAAGTAGACATTCAAGGCGCCGGATGGGATAATACACTACTAAGAGGAGCAAGTCCAAACAGCGGAACAATATGGCAAATCTACTCAAGTGACAATACACTATCCCACTTCCAAACAGAAAATAGCTTTGTCGGAATGGTAATTTCCGGAGAAGATTTCAATAATATTACTTTTTCAAATGTTCTATCTATAAACCACCACCAACATTATGCTTGGCCACAACAAAATGCCGATTCTGAAACAAACACCCCAAGCATAAATGTAGACCACTGCTATTTAATAGGAGGAAACACAGGATTCCAGTTCAATAAACTAGATGGAGCAACACCAAACACAAAATATTTGGGTGGTGCAAACATCACAATAGACGGACTTAATGCGATTGGAATAAACGCACCAATAGTTTGGGAAGGCGGACAAGTAGTAGAAATGAAAGGCAATGATGACTTCTTTGACACCATCATCATAAACACAGACGCACCATTTATAGAGGAAGCATATGAAGGTATGAACTCACCACAAGGATTCGTAGAATGGTGGAATGGCTCTGAAAGTTTATTTGTAAGGGGTATAGGCATATATAACATAGAAGAAAATCCACTTCTAGATGGAAATGGAATGCCGCTGCCGGGCTCACCTGCAATAGGCCCTCAATATGGAAACGGATATGCTGGAGCAGTTCCTCCAGGAGCTCCAACAAATCTAAAGCGGACTCCATCCACAAGTAACAGAAGAATAATTCCACCTTAAAATCTTCTTTTATTTTCTTCTCTTTTTCTATATAAAAATAATACCAAGGCTCTTTAATTTTTTCAAACCAATTTTTCTTAATTAAAACAAAACAAATTATTTAATTCCCTTTACCACAAAGAAACTGTACAAGTTCACAATTAACTATTTTTTCTTCTTTCTCCGAACAAAATAAATAAACCAACCAACATTAATCAAAATAAGCACAATTACCAACAAAGCAATTATACCGCTACCAAAGATTCCTTCTCCAGCATCACTTCCAACAACTCTAGCAGTAGCCCCAGCAAAACTAATACTTATACCATCCAGAGCAACATCCGCCTTAAACTCTTTTTGAGTCTTTTCACCATCATTATAATTCAAAGTAATAGTGGCATCATACTGACCAGGTTCAATATTCTCCGTATCCCAATAAGCAATAATAATTTCCTTAGCAAGAACATCTAAATCAGTAGATGTAGACTTAAAGTTACCAACCGCATCACCATTTTGATTTCTCATTTCTATCTCAGCAAAAACATTCTTCAAAACATCATTCCATTTGCTCTCAACTTCCATCTCAAACTTAGCAACACCGCCAAGTCTAAAATTCTTAACATCAATATTCAATAATTCTATAAACACATCACCAACATAGAAATTCTCCTCGGCTCTAGCAATTTTTCCATCATACCTTACAGTCGCAACAGCATGATACAATCCAGGATTCTCAGGTCTCCACACAGCTTTCAATTCCCTCATACCCTTAGCATCTATAGACTTAGTATCACTAATAATGGTGGCTATTCTTTCATTCGTAGGACCCAAAATATCTATAGTGGCCTCAGCCTTATTGATCTTCTGCGCACCATAATTGTACACCTTAACAACAAACACAGCGTCTTCACCAGGCTGCCCCTCAGAGATTCTTAATTTTGCCTCAGCATATTTCCCAGGATAAGGAACCTTTACCTCTAATCTAGAAACCACTCCAACTCTGGCACCAACATAAGTTCCTTCTGAATCAGCATCCGGAGGTAAATCAATAGCAATTATCTTAGCAATATGCGTACCCGGCTTTTTCAATTTCTTAGGAAGCTCCACAGTATAAGAAAACTGTTTTGATTCTTCACCAGCAGCAAAATCAACAAGTAAATTACTCAAAGTAACATAAGGAGCCAATTCACCCTCTACATTAAAGAACACTTTCATATCTTTATTTTCATTATTAATAACCTTAAAATTCACAGTTCTTTCTAATCCGGACTCAAAATCCACTGTAGTAGAACCAGGAGCAATACCAATTCCAGAAACATTCCCAGCTAAAACAAGCATAACTACAAAAATCAATACAAACTTCCAGATTAACTTACTATTCATATTGCTCCCCCAAAACTTTTAGATCATCACCTTCAATTTCCTTAGTTTTTTTTGGCTCAAGAATAACCGATCCAGTAATCATGTTTCTTTCATAGATCGTTGCATTCACATAAGTCTCACCAGCGTTTTCCAAATTATAACTAGAATTCAACTTATGCAAATTAAGAACAACTGCAGAAGTCTCATCTATAATATCTTTTTGACTAACAAACTGTAATAATACAGCAACAGCTATTACTATCAAAAACACATACGCATACTTTTCAAATATCGTTTCTCTCATAGTGTATTAGACGCCTTCTCCCCCAAAAAGTTTACAATAGAGCTCGCAGGCCCAGGCGGCTCACTTATTGGAACCTCCACTCTTAATTCCAATTCAGCAGAATTATTACTATCAGTATAATTCATCATAACAAAAGCAGTATTCAATCCGGTAACAGGAGGCATATCTGTAAAAGTCATAATAGACTGCGAAGTATCAAAGGAATTATTTCCCGCGGTATTGTTTGCGCGAAATTGGAAGTATTGCGTAGACAAGGCCTGAGTAACCCACAAGACATCAGAAGCATTTACTGAAACATTAATGAAAACATTCCCGCCATTCGTAAATGAAAAGGGCTCAGGACTATCATCCAGAGTATCATCCTCATCACCAACATTTAAGGATCCAAAAGATACATTGTCCTGAACCATAGTTACAATAACTAAAGAATCAACTTGAAATAGCCCTGTAGCACTATCCACTGAAGTCGTCAAAGAGTCATTAGCTCTTATTCTCCAAAAGTAGGGCGTATCCACATCAAGCTGTACTGTTGGAGTAAAAGATGTACTTCCAACTGTTGAATTTATCTCAGGAGCATCAAAAGTAGAACTATCATCAACTTCAATTATATAGGACAACACATCACTATCATCATCAGTAGCACTCCATTCGAATGCAGGAGTCCTATCCGTCCCATTTGGAGCACCAAGCGGACTTGTCAATGATGGTTGGTTTGGAGTAGCATTAACAACTATAAAACTATTACCCGCCAAATCCTGCGCAACTAGACCACCACTCGGATTATTCTCTGTATCGTTAGCAAAAAAGGTAAATACCCACAAACCATTTTGATCCAACACAACAGTATCATTATAAAACTCATCCCCAGACTGATAAGGCGCAGTCAAATTCCATGGAGTATCATCAGGGCTATCATACTGGATAGTAACATTATCCAATTCAATATCATCAGTTATAGTAGCATTAATCTTAACCACCGGAGTACTTGTAGAAGATAATATTAAAGCTGAAGTCGCATTGATTAAAGCGTTTGAAATTGTCGGTGATGTTGAATCTGATACAGTAAACTCTCTCGTCTCAGATTCATTGTTATTGCCTCCTCTATCAGTTGCATTAACCTTCCAGAAATATTTACCCACTTTTAACCTGAAGATATCCTCAATTTCTGCAGCCGTTAATGTTTGATTCCAGATAGCAACCTCATCAATAAAACCTTCCTTAAACCGATTACCACCCGCATCATACACACCATTTCCAATCCATAGAACGTCATTATTGAAGGTCATAATCTCGCCCGAAGGCAGGGTTCCAGTAGTAAGCAATTCTCCATCCAAATATAATGACACAAAGGTCCCATTAGAAGTTGCTGCAACATGATGCCACTCGTTGACAGAAGCTTGTGGAGAAATAGTTGCACTAACATAATAATCACTATAATCTTTATAGATACCAAATCTCATAGTGTTATTCTGGAATATCAACTGATAATTAGTTGTTTTATAGACTACGCTTCCACCACTCTGCACTTCAGGGAACAGTTTTATCCACGCAGCAATTGTAATATTCGTTATATCTAAGGAACCGTGGTCTTGGATTGTGACCTTCATAGCGTTTGCTCCAGTCCAGTTGAGTGCATAACCAAATTTTGAATCTGTTATCGAGAAATTTAAACTATCATCAATAGTTCCATTATTAATCCCTAATGCAAAATCATATGCAAACGTTTCATTCTCTCCAAAAGCCGAATTGTTATCTAAATGCAGCAACAACATTGTAGATGAATCAGGAATAACCACAGGAGCAGTCCAATTATAAGTTACATTACCACCAGAAACAACGCCAGATTCATGATATAACAATCCGTGTCTATAAAAATCACTAGTAGACGTTGAATTAATACCATAAATATAAACATCCAAAAGATCACTATAAACATCATTTATAGTTGCATTTAATGTAATATTGAACACGCTTTCCTTAAAGTTTGTTGCATTATCTGGTCCATTTAATGTAAAATACGGAACCGGATTATCCAAAGTTGAAAAAATTAATTCTACATTTGTAGTAAGATTTAAGGATTGAACTTCCTCAGTATATCCAACACCAGTAACATTCACAGTATAATTATTCTGCAAGGCCTTTGTTCCACTTATAACAATATATTCACTTATATTCTGTCTGGAGGTATGTCCAGATAAATTTGTTGTAGCCTGGTCAGTCACATCATCAGTAACATTATTAAACTTAACTGTTGCACCGCTTAAATTCCTTCCAACAGTATCATTAACAAATATATCCACATACCATTGCTTATAGAGTAAAGCCCCACTCTGCACATTGTAGCTCGTATAATTAGAATTTAATACGTATAGGCTTTGATCATCATCAACTACAACATTTGCACCCAATGAACCAGAAATATTAGAATCTATTATCTTAATACTACTGCAAAAAGTACAAAATATATTATAATTCGTACCGGAACCACCAAGGAATTTTGAATTTAGCAAAGAGATATCAGATGATAAAACTTCTACATCGGATTCATAAGCATTAGATAAAGTATTATTCTCAAAGATTACATTAGTAGTATTTATTGAAAGCCCTCTCTCTAAATTTGCAGCATTAATCCCAGCATGAGATACGTAAGAGTTCTTTAAAATTAATTCTGAGCCCTCCAAAATCATAAAAGAGTATCTATAATCAGATGCCTTTGTTATATTAGAATAATTCACACTTAATGTTCCTCCAGATATATACAGACTTCTCTCCCCAGCAGTTAGTGTATTATTCATCTCCAAAGTACACTCTTCCATTACCAATTTACCTATAGTTACATTAATAGAGGCCGTACTAACATACCTACAAGGTCTCGCGGTATCACTTAAATTACTAAAAACCGCATCATCATTTACCCTAGAATAAATATCATACAAACCTTCCGTATCACTAACAGTAATCATATCATACAAATCCAAAGTTAATCCTAAATTCGTATCGTTAGTAATGTTCAAACTGCTACTATTAGCAACAAAATAGCCGGCCTTACTATAATTTATTGTATAATTGTTCCAATAGATCTTGCCTGAACCAGTATCCAAGTATTGTGTTAAATTATAAAAAACAGTTCCTAAGGCACTAGTCAATTCTGAAAACGCGATATTGTTAGTCCTATTCCATGCACTCACATTAACACCGCCCAATAAAGAACCTGAATTATCCTTAACAGTAGCATTTAACCTAAATCTTCTTTCCAAAGAACCCCCATCTATAACATAAGTAACAATATCGCTGGAATTAAGAAGTATTGTCTCACCCTCAAAATCAACATTCTCAAAATTAATCCTACTATCTGTAATATTGGTTTGCCTCATGAAATTCGCATAAGTCAGATTACCCAAACCATCACCAAAAACAGATGCAGAATCAAAAATAGTTAAATTAAATTTTTGATTCGTACTATTAGAAGTAACATTTACGCCACTCATATTCAATGTTCCCTCAACAAACAAACCAAACCCTCCATCGGCAGTAGAATTAAAAACAAGATTACATTCTTCATCTAGACTTAACTTACCAGAACTTGTAATATTGACCGTACTATCAAGAGCAAGACATATAGTATAATCGGAATTACTGCAATCATTGCCAAATTCAAACTTTATTGCATCCGCACGCAACTCTGAACAGTTCATAGCAGAAGTTACAAGCAAATGCTCAGGTCTAGTCGTTACTTGCCTCTCTTCAGTCTCATTTTTATTCCCCGCAATATCAACTGCGTAACCAGTAAATTCGTGAGTATCATAATCAAGATTAGTAAAGTTATTTTCATACTGATTTGCAGAAGCATTGTACAATGCAGAGATTTCTGCAGAAGTCAAAGTCCTGTTAAAGATAAGGATTTCATCTATCATTGCATCAATCTGATTACCAGAACCAGTAGCTAATCGCTGATCTGCTATTCTGAATTTTCTCCCGGCATTAGAACTTATAGAATT
>Ga0180007_10003511_pt1 | contig 17390 bp, 12 predicted proteins | sample MM_PC_MetaG_FD_121122 | JGI IMG/M metagenome (GOLD analysis project Ga0180007, IMG submission 121122) | Groundwater microbial communities from the Aspo Hard Rock Laboratory (HRL) deep subsurface site, Sweden - MM_PC_MetaG | ecosystem: Environmental > Aquatic > Deep subsurface > Groundwater... | reverse complement strand
CCCTCCCCCCCCCCCCCCCAGAACGTTAAAATCGTTTTGCAAGGTGGTTCCCCGTGGTGCGGCGGACAAAATATTCATCACCACATCCGGAATCGGGTCCATCATTGTCAGCGGGACCATGGCCGATCACGGCATGGCCATCCTGACCCAGCGCGAGGGAATGAGGGTATCATCGGATATTATCAGTGACTCTGCACCCTTGAACCATCTGGTCAGGCGGATGATCGAAAGCGGAGCCGGGATCACGATGCTCAGAGACCCCACCCGTGGAGGGCTTGCCACCATATTGAACGAGATCGCCTCGAATTCTAAAATGAGTATCAGGATTCATGATGATGCCATCCCCGTTAAAAAAGAGGTTGTGGCCGTCTGTGAGCTGTTCGGCATCGATCCCCTGTATGTGGCCAATGAAGGAAAACTCGTTGCGGTGGTTCGTGAAAAGGATGCCGAGGCCCTTCTTGAAGTAATGAGAAATGATGAATTGGGTCAGGACGCCGCAATCATCGGAGAGGTGCTCCCCCTCGGTATCACAGGTGTGTTCATGAAAACCAGGATTGAAGGCGAGCAGCTGCCACGGATCTGTTGAGGGCACCTTACAAGGCTCTTATAGTGACTATCAATGTTCCCTAATCTTCATCCAGGACCTTGCGGACCTTGACAGCGAACTCCTTCAAAGAAAAAGGCTTTTGTATAAATTTAATATCCTTATTTTGAACTCCCCTTTGAAGGGTAACATTGGCCGTGTAACCGGACATAAACAACTGTTTTACCCCGGGCCGGATCTTCTGGAGGCGTAACGATAAGTCCCAGCCATTCATTTCGGGCATGACCACGTCCATGATAAACAGATGGATGTCTGCCGACTCTTCCTGGGCAAGACGGATGGCCGCATGGGGAGAGTCCGCTCCAAAAACCTGATAACCCAGGTGTCCAAGCATCATTTTGCCCATGTCCAGAAGGGTGGGGTCATCCTCAACAAAAAGAATGGTTTCCCCCTGGGCATGGGGGATAGCCCCTGGGTCTTGGGACCCTTTTTTCACCGTACCTGAAACACGATGCGGTAGATAGAGCCTAAACACGGTTCCACGGCCTATTTCACTGGAAACATCTATAAATCCGTTGTTCTGTTTTATAATGCCATAAACCGTTGCTAATCCCAGGCCGGTTCCACACCCCAAACCCTTGGTCGTAAAAAAGGGCTCGAAAATATGCTCCAGGGTATCTTTGTCCATACCGCCTCCATCATCACTCACGGAAAGTAAAACAAAGTCACCGGGAACAAAGCCAGAATTATGTTTGCAATACAAAGCATCAAAGGATACCCGTTGTGTCTCTATGGTGATATTACCCACGTCTGTGATGGCATCTCCTGCATTGACACATAGATTTGCAAGAATCTGGTCAAGCTGGGTGGGATCCATTTCAACCATGCACACATCCGGGCAGGGTTTCCAGTCCAGTCCGATGTTTTCACCGATAAGGCGCCTTAACATGGAGAGAATGGTTCCCACGGATACATTAAGATCAAAAACCACGGGATCAATGGCCTGCTTTCGGGCAAAGGCCAGAAGCTGCCTGGTGAGACCGGCAGACCGCTGGGCAGCGTTGAGAATCTCCCCGGCATATTGTCGGTCAGGGCTGTCCGGTCCCATGACGCTGAGCATGATCTCGGCATACCCGATAATCGCCCCCAGCATATTGTTGAAATCATGGGCAACTCCCCCGGCAAGAATGCCCACGGCTTCCAGCTTCTGGGCCTGGTTCAGTTGAATCTGAAGTTTTTCCCGTTCTTCCTCGGCCTGCTTTCGGTCGGTGATATCAAAAAAACTTGAAAGAATATTCCCGCCTATCACTGTCCCGCCGATAACAATGATCCGTTCTGTCCCATCTTTGCAGGTCACCCGGTATTCCCCCGATTCCACAGGGTTCCCTGTTGACATGGCCTGATCAACGGCTTGTTGCCAAGTCGCCTTGACCCAGGCCCGGTAATCGGGATCAGGATAAGCAAGGGACCACCAATTTTCCAAGGTTTTTATATCATCGACCGTATATCCCAGAAGCTCTGTCATTCGATCATTGATCTCAATGACACCCCCTTCCATTGACGTACTGGCCATGGGAAGAGGCCCCATTTTAAAGAGAGAACGAAATTTTTCCTCGCTTTTTTTCAATGCTTTTTCCGCTTTTTTTTGTTCGGTCACATCAATGGTAATGGATAAAATCTGTTTCTGCCCCTGGATATCCAGAAGGGTGGAGGAAAAGATCGAATACGAATCAGTGCCGTCATTTTTTTTATTCAAAACATCCCTATTGCTCACGCGGCCTTTTGTCATCAGTGAATCCATAATTTCAGCCACTTCCTCATCGGAGACCTTTGAAAAATCACTGGAATGCATTTGAAGCACCTTTTCTTTGCTCACTCCCCGACTCTCCAGAAAGGCATTGTTTACATCCAAAAACATCCCATCGAGATTGTGGATGGTGATGGCATAGGGTGCATTTTCAAAGAGTGCGCGAAACTTTGCCTCACTTTGAGCCAGGTTCTCTTGCATTTTTTTGATGGTCTCGATGTTCATACCCAGTCCGAGGATACGAAGCGGTGCCCCCTTTTCATCATAGGAAACAGCCCGGCCCTTTGACAAAACCCAGCACCAGGACCCATCGGCCTTTTGAATTCGAAACTCGGCCTCATACTCGCCACTGGCACCGGACTCGATATAGCGCTTGAAACTATCATCTGCTGAGGCCCTGTCATCGGTATGGATGAAGGCACTCCACTCGGACAAGGGAATTCCGGAAGGCCTGGGGGGGTATCCGAACATAAGATACCACTGGTCGCTGAAATTCCCTGTTTGGTTGGCTGGGTTAAAGTCCCAGATCCATGCTCTTGTAGCTTCCGTGGCCATCTGAAGCGTCTTGGCCTGATTCAGAATTTCTTGCTGTGCATTTTTAAGATTGGTCCTCTCTTTGTTCAGATTTTTTTTAAGAACGTAACCGATGCCTGCCAGGGATGTCACCAGAAGCACCACGAACAGACCGGCCAATTTGATGACAAGGCGGATTTTCGGACTAAGCCAGCGGCTGATGTCAATGGCCATCCATTCTTTTTTAAGGGCATCAAGCTCATGATCCGGCGTCACATCCAATGCCTTTTGGATGGCACTGTGCAGTAAGGGGTAGCTTCGATTCACACCCAGTCTCAAAGCCAGAGTCTGATCCAGACTGCAGATCACATGCAGATCCGGTACACGGCCTTTCTCAATATAGAATGCTGCTACGGCAAGATTTTCCACCATTGCATCCACCTGGCCCAGTGACACCTTTACAAGGCCGTCCAAGACAGTTGAAACAGGAACGATCTCGAAATGACCGCCTGATTTATTCCGAAGATAGTTCTCTGACGCAAATTTTGAAACAACGGCTATACGACGGCCCTTAAAATCATCCAGGGACGTAAATTTTTCAAATGCGGGTTTGGCAATCACCACCAGGGGAATTGAGGCATAGACTGTGGTGAACAAGGCGAATTGCTCACGTTCCGGGGTTCGTACCAGGGCCGGTGCCATGGCCGAGGCTCCCTTTTGGAGAAGGGTGACGGGATTGTCCTTTCCCTGTGAGGGATATTTAATAAATGTGACACCCAGACGTTTTTCAATTATGGCAATGACCCCTGCAGCCATTCCCATGAAACGTCCGTCATTTGACACGAACTCGATGGGGGGAAAGTCCTGATTGAAATAGAGAACCAGTTTTTCAGGATTCTGGTCAAGCCAGGTTTGTTCCTCCCTGGTAAGGAGAAGGGCTGGGCTGTCGCCTTGTGCAAAACAAGGTGGGAACGGGATCATAATCAACAAAAAAAGGATAAGCCATGATAGCCCCTTGTTGCGAAAAGACTTCATGAAAATCAAGGGCAGACAGAAAAAGAACCTCTTTACCACTATCCAATCAACCCTCAAATTATTGTTCGACATACCCCCTTCCTTGCATGCAATGATAACCATGGGAACACACCCCATTTCCACCCCGACAGGTGGTAGTGCAACCTCACTGTCTACCCTGTGTGAGATTCAATTATTAATAGTGAGAACAGAAACCTAAGGCAGGCCAATCCCAGAATTCGTGATGTATTGAACAATGACGCCCTGAAAGAATTTTAATAAGGCAGAAATCAACATTTTAAAATACACTATTTTACAGAGAAATGGAAGCATCCAAACCATATTTTGCCACGGTTATCAGCGTGCTGGTCCTTATCCCCATGGATTGCGACGCTCTCTTCACGATGGCATAGCGTCTTCAACAGACAATACCGGTTTTTGGGGCACAGGAAAGCACTTGACGGAACATTCCGATTTGACATACCATTCCTCATTACACATCATGATCACCTTGTTTTTAGCAACAAACTGAATCACTGATATTATCTCATACGGGTTTCTTAATGAAAAGGAGATCGAATGGACAGACAGCCCCCGGCACTGAATGACAAAAGAACCAAAGCAATGGATGAAAAATTCTGCAGCACCTGTGGTGAGATCATAAAAATCAAAGCGGAAATCTGCCCCCATTGCGGGGTCAGGCAAAAGGGTCAAATCAGCAAGGCGGCCTTGATGTTGTTTGCCTTTTTTCTTGGAGGGATCGGGGCCCATAAATTCTACACCGGAAAATACTGGCAAGGGATTTTTTATATTCTTTTTTGCTGGACAGGCATCCCCGGCCTGATTGCGCTGATTGAGTTTATTATTTATGCCTTTACCAGCAGAGAGAGATTGCAGGAAAAATATTCGGCCAATGGCGGGGGTGTTGTCATTGCCGTCATTGCCTGCGGCATTGGTTTTATTTTTATTACGGGCATATTGGCGGCCATTGCCATTCCCCAGTTCGTTACTTACAGACATCGGGCATACCAGGCTTCTGTCAAAGCTGAATTGCAGAGTTTGTCCGTGGCCCAGAACGTTTATTTTGAAGAACACGGAAGGTATTCAACCAATTTGAGCGAATTGAACCTTGAGTCCAACCCCATGGTCACCCTTGAAATCCTAAGTGCTGATGACCAATGCTTTGAGGCCATCGGTGAACATGAAAAGCTTGAAGATACCCTGACCATGGATTGTAACGGCTTGCAGTGATCTTTCTAACGTTTAATGTTTAACCACCCGTTCGCGTAGCTCACTGAAGGACACGAAGAAGGACAAAAAACCTGTCGAATGAAGAACTAAGAATATCTTCATAAGTCCTATGGGTCCCATACGTCCCAGAAGACCTATAGGACTTATGATATTTCCATGCCCCTCATATACTATGTGAGTCTTATGGTCATCGGCATCGCACGCATCCAATTCAGAATCCATGACTGCCATTCGCTGAAAGGCAAGCGGAAGATCGTCAAATCCATGATCACCCGGCTTCAGAACGCCTATAATGCGTCTGTGGCGGAAGTGGCCTTCAATGATGTGCATCAGAAAGCGGAAATTGGTGTGGCCATGGTGGGGAACGACCAGAAGCGGATCAATTCACAAATGGATAAATTATTGGATCTGGCCGAAGACATGGGGCTTGCGGAAATGCTCAACGCCGATATTGAATTCATCCATGTTTGATGGCGTCGTAAAAAGTTACATATGCATCGTTATAGTGTTTGGCCGGACGTTCGACATACGTTTGTTCAACCCCATTTTTCAATGCGGTTTCTTCCGGCAGCTTTTGCCTTGTAAAGAAGTTCATCGGCTTTTCTGAACAGTTCCGTATCACTCTCGCCCTGGTATTCTGCAATGCCGCCGCTGATGGTGATCCGGACAATGTCCGATTCCCAGGCCATGGATTCGATACTGTGCCTGATGCGTTCGGCCAAAAGAAAACCGCTTTCAAGATCCGTGTTGGGCAACAGGATCAAAAACTCCTCACCTCCGAAACGACCCACCAGGTCGATATCCCGGATATTTTCCTTCAAAACCCTGGCCACGGTCTGGAGAGCCAAGTCCCCCATGTGATGGCCATAGGAATCATTGATGGATTTGAAATGATCCAGATCCACCATGATAATGGAAAAACGGGATTTGTAACGTTCGGATTTCCGGATTTCCTCTTTGATCCTCTGGGTGATATGTCCCCGGTTGCTCAATCCGGTCAAGGCATCTGTAATGGATAGTTTTTCGAGCTTTTCATTGGCCCTGTGGAGTTCTTCAATGAGGTCCTCCCTTTCCTTCTCAGCCTCTCTCCGCTTGCTGATGTCCACCATGATCCCCACAAGCCCGGTGGCCATACCCTGTTCATTTTTGATGGTTGCTTTATTGAACAGAAAATCCCTTCGGACCCCATCGGCGCAAAGAACCTGGGCCTCATAGGTCTGGATTCCCGGTTTTTCAAACAGCTCCATATCTTTTTTCTGATAGATCCCGGCAAGATCCCCGGGGATTTTTTCCTCAAGGTCATGGATGGACAAACCCAGCACCTCTTCGGGCGAAAGGCCAAGAATCAAATTGGCAAAGGCCTTGTTGCATTCAAGATAGATACCTTGGGTGTTTTTGAAAAAAACAGGGCTGGGCATGGTGTTAAGAATGATATTCAGCTGATCGTTCACTTCTTTAAATTTAAGTGTTTTTTCCGAAACCAGGCGGTCCAGTTTGACATTCATCTGTTTGAGATGAAACTCCCGGCGTTTCTGTTTTCTGTTTTTCCAAAAAAGGATCAGAACGGCCAAAAGGGGAAATAAACCGATGATTAAAATCAGTTTATGTTCTTTTTCCCATACGCTTTTAGGTTTATTGATGATCACCGAACTCTGGGGCAGACTGGATTCCGGGATATGAAATTTTTTCAGATACGTATAGTCAAACATATAGCGGGTGGGTACCAGACTTTCAATGGGGATGTCCGACGGCTTTTCACCCCCAAGAATTTTCCGGGCCATGAGAGCCGCTGCCTGGCCCTGACTGAATCCCGAGGTAAGCATACCGCCCACAATGCCCTTACCCAGGTAAAAATCCCAGGAGCCATAGATGGGAACCTTGGATGCACCAACAATGATTCCAAGACCTTCTGAATAGGAGATAAAACGCTTATCTTTATCCAGATTCAAATTGGTGATATAAATGAGATCACCTGGAACCAGGGATGAGATTTTTTCCAGCAGATCAGCTATACGGAAATGTTCAAAATACTCGACAGTCACCCGATCTTTAAAATTGATGGCTGTTTTTTCGAAGTTTTGCTTTACTTCAACCCCGGTCCGTGAGTCATCAATGATCACAAGGATTTTTTTGGTTCCGGGGTGGAGTAAAAGCATAAGATTCAGCGTGCTTTCATGATCCGTGTATTCCTCAACCCCTGTGATATCATCCATGCCATGGATCATATCTTTCGTAAAATTATTGATACCGCAAAAGACCACAGGGACATGGGGGTAAAGGTCATCCCTGTATTTTTGAATAAAATCAAGGGCATTATTATCCGCTACAATGATGACATCATTATCCTCCCCGACACTTTTGAGCCTGAAAAGTGCCACCAGCTTTTCCATATAGGCTTCATCGGGGTGGCGTTTGGTGTCCAGGTATTCGAAATGAATATCAAAATTCGAGTCATCCTGCTTGAAAACCGACTGAATACCCTGGGTGATGGAATCAGTCCACTCCAGACCCTGGTGATAGGAATGGAGGATCAAAATGTTTTTATGATTGCTATGTGAAAACGCCTCAGCACAAAACACCCCAAGAAACAGGACGAGGGCCAGTGACGTGACGCAACTTTTTTTGGGGTTAGAATAAAGCATGGCGCCTTTATAAGATATGAAAATCAATCCTTCTGATTCACGGTTCAGTTAAATGAGACATCTTAGATTGAACGATGAAGAGATAGACAATAAATTTACATATTAAGCATATCACAGCATGAATACCAGAGCAATCTTATCCTTTTTTCTACGATTTTCCACAGTCAAAAATACCTTGTTCGCGCTCATGGGTTGACTTTGGCCATGACTTCACCTTAAAACACAATGGATTGGTTCGAATTGGTTGTGGATGATAGATGTTTATTAAACCAGGACACGGCGACTTCAATTCGGACAAACCCTGATAAGAGGATACGATAACACCCATGAAATTCATTGCGGATCTCCATATCCATTCAAAATATTCCCGGGCCACCGCTAAAAATCTGGATCTCGAACATCTCTATGTGGAAGCCAGAAAAAAGGGTATCACCGTGATCGGAACCGGAGACAGCACCCACCCGGGATGGTTTTCTGAACTCAAAGAAAAACTGACCCAAGCCGAGGACGGGCTTCTCCGGCTGAGGCCCGACATCGAAAATGCCTGCAATGCCCTGGTGCCAGGCTCCTGCACAGGCCAGGTCCGATTTATGCTGGAATCCGAAATCAGTTCCATTTACAAGAAAAACGATAAAACCCGTAAAAACCATAATCTGGTGTTTTTCCCTGATTTTGACAGCGCAGAACGGTTCAATATCAAACTGGATGCCATCGGCAACATCCGATCCGACGGACGGCCCATTCTGGGCCTGGATGCCCGGAATCTCCTTGAAATTCTTCTTGAAACCCATGACCAGGCCTTTATGATTCCCGCCCACATCTGGACGCCCTGGTTTTCCCTGCTGGGATCCAAATCGGGCTTTGACACCCTTGAGGAATGCTTTGGCGACCTGACCCCCGAAATATTTGCCGTGGAAACAGGCCTGTCCTCGGACCCACCCATGAACTGGCGGATCTCGTTCCTTGACAATCTGACCCTGGTGTCCAATTCCGATGCCCATTCCCCGTCCAAACTGGGTCGGGAAGCCAATATGTTCTCTACGGACCTGTCCTATCACCACATCAGAAAAGCCCTTAAGACAGGTGATCCAAACCAGTTTCTCGGGACCCTGGAATTTTTCCCCGAAGAGGGAAAATACCACCATGACGGCCATCGAAAATGCCTGGTCAGTATGGAGCCCGAGGAATCGGTCCGAAAAAAAGGCATCTGCCCCGTATGCGGTAAGCCCATGACCCTGGGCGTCAATTACCGGGTTCTGGAACTTGCAGACCGAAAGGAAGGACAAAAGCCCACCAACCACCACCCCTTTCACAGCATCATCCCCCTTAACGAAGTTCTTGGGGAAATCATGGGATGCGGAACCCAGACCAAAGGGGTCAGAATAAAGTTGCAACATGCCGTGGAGACCCTGGGACCCGAGCTTGAAATTTTACAGAATATCTCCATTTCGGATATCAAGGAGGCTGGTATCCCCCTTCTGGGTGAGGCCATTGAGAGAATCAGAAACAATTGCCTGAACATTCAGCCGGGTTATGACGGGGAATTTGGCAAGATCAAAATTTTCACCGAGGATGAAAAAGAAGAACTCATGGGCCAGAAAATGCTCTTTTCCTTTCTTGAGCCCCAAAAGGACCCGGCCTATTTTAAAGCCGGCAGCCGCAAACAAAAGGGTGTGGTCCCGAAATCCCAGGTTCCTGACGACCCGGATAACGACGCATCACGGAATGCCTTAAATCCTCTTCAGGAAAACGTGGTGAACCATCAGGGGTCACACTTGATGGTCATAGCCGGGCCCGGAACCGGAAAAACCCACACCCTGATCCGAAAAATCGGCCGACTGATCACAGATAAAAACATCCCCCCGGAACAGATTCTGGCCATCACCTTTACGGTCAAAGCGGCCCGGGAAATGAAAGAGAGGCTTCTTGGCCTCATCAAGGGACCCGGCCCCCTTCCCCTGGCCGCGACCTTCCATTCCCTGGGGCATACCCTGCTTTGCGAATGGTACGATTCTCCCTTTTCCATTGTCAATGAAGAGGGTCGTCTAAGACTGATGACAGATTGCCTGGCCCAGGAGTTCAGCGGCAAAGCCGGGATCCCCGCAAAAACGGCCCTTGACATGATCGAGAGAGCCAAACAGAACATCCTCGGGCCGGATTCGGACACCTACGACCTTTCTGCGTCCTTTTCCTGTGATCCCGAGATATTTCAAACCATATACCGGGCCTATGCTTCACGGCTCAAAAAGGAAAATCTCTGGGATTACGATGATCTTGTGTTTGAAACTGTGCGCTGTCTGGAATCGGACCCCGTTCTGTCAGATCAGTGCAGACAACGGTTTCCCTATGTTTTTGTGGATGAGTATCAGGACCTGAACCACGGCCAGTACCGCCTGGTGCGTGCCCTTTGCCCCACGGAGGGCCAGATGACGGTGATCGGTGACCCGGATCAATCCATATACGGCTTCCGGGGATCGGATTCAGCCTATTTCATGCGTTTTCAAGAGGATTATCCCGGAGCTGACCTAATCAGTCTGAACCGCAATTACCGCTCCACCGAAACCATCTTAAACGGTGCCTTTCAGATGATTGAACAGGGACAGGCCCGGGAAGACATGCCCCGGACCCGGATCTGGTCCGGCCGGGATGGTGTAAAAACCATTACGGTGTTGGAAAACCCCACGGAAAAAGCCGAAGGAACAGCCATCGGCAAATGCATCGAACACCTCATGGGTGGCGTGGGATTCCATTCCATGGATTTTAGCAAAGAAGACCTGCTTGCTGACCTGGATCTTGGATTTTCAGATTTTGCCATATTGACCCGCACCGGAGCCCAGGGCCAGATCATTGCAGATGCCCTGGGAAAAGGGGGAATTCCCTGTCAGTATGTTAGCCGGGACAGTTTCTGGGGTATTCCGGCCCTCACGGACCTTTTGGCCTGCCTGAAAATCCTCCACAACATAAACTGCCCGGACCATGAGATACGCGGCCTTGAGCCGGTTCATCCCGGTGGGAGCCAAGCCATCCATGCCCTTATCCACAGCCAGGAAACCCTGAAGGCCCTTGGCCTGAAAGACCAACTCCAGGCCTTGACGACCCTTATCCCCGGCCTTGCACACGGTTTTGCCCCGGAAAAACACCAGAATTTTTTTGAGCACCTGTTGAGCATGGCCGCCCCCTTTGGTACCGATGTGGGCGATTTTCTAAAAACCCTCAGTCTTTGCAGTGATCAGGATCTGTACGATTGGAATGCCGAAAAAGTCTCCATAATGACCATGCATGCCTCCAAGGGCCTGGAGTTCAAGGTGGTCTTCATCGCCGGGTGTGAGAACGGCTTGATCCCCTTCAAGACTATGGGGAGAACCCCCACGGATCCCGAGGAAGAGCGGCGGCTTTTTTACGTGGCCATGACCCGGGCCAGGGACCTTCTGTACCTGTCCTTTTCCAAAAACAGAACCCATTTTGGCAAGCCCCAAAACACCGAACTGTCACCCTTTGTCCGGGACATGGATCGACGGCTTTTGCGTTTTGAGGTTCCGTCCTTCAGTCGTCTGGATCAATCGAAAAAACCGGTTCAACTGTCCTTGTTCTGACACCGGGACACCACATTTTTTGTAAAGGATTATTCATGAAAATCATCACACACAAGGACATGGCCGCCCTCAAGACCAAGGCCGGTGAAAGCAGCCGCAAACGGATGAATCTCAATGTTCACGAACAGGCATCGGACCCGATTCAACGGCTTTTTATCGCTGCCGACCGCACATCGTATTTTCGTGCCCACCGCCATAACCACAGCTGGGAATTTGCCCTTGTTCTCCAGGGTCTTTTTGATGTGCTTGTGTTCGATGACACGGGACAACTCACCGAGCGGATTTCCCTGGGACCCCAGGCCCGGGTTGCAGCCTTTGAAATCCCGGCAGGCACCTGGCACGCCTGGATTCCCCATGAAGACGGGTCTGTGTTCTTTGAATGCAAACAAGGGCCCTACAATCCCGACACAGCCGCTGAATTTGCCCCCTGGTCCCCTGAAGAAGGTTCAAGCGAGGTCACCGACTTTGTGCAACGGCTTAAAACACTGGCTGTGGGGGACATGGCGTCGTAAAAAGTCCCATATGCGGCGTTATAGTGTTTCGCCGGACGTTCGACATACGCTAATAAAACGATTATCAAGGAATCATCCATGACTCTCCCATTGTCCTTACTGCCCCTTGCCGGTTCCATCTGTATTCTCATATCCCTTGTGGAAGGCTGGCTCCTGGCCCTGATCATCTATGCAGACGTAAAGGCCCTTAAAAAACGCTTCCCCGGCCAGCGCGATCTTGTCCGTTCCCATGTGGATTATGTCCTGATGGGAGCGCTGCTCTTCGGGTCCTATCTGCTGATCAAACACATGGCCCTGGACCTTCCGCCAACAGCCATCGGAGCCCTTGTTCTGGGCGCTGTGTACAACCCCTTTGGTTTTCTTATCAAAGCCGTCAACCCCGACCTGGCCATGGCAAAAAGCAAAGCAGGCCAAGTGGGTATTCTCCTGGGCTTTATCCCCGCCACCTATGGCTTCGGATACCTGTGCATCAAAATTATGCTGGCCCTTCATGTGCTTGGTTAAACTTTTTCGTTTTTTAGTGTTTATCACCCCACCCGCTGCCGGTGGTCGCTGAACACGAAGAGCACGGCTCGGCAGAGCCTCAAGCAAAAAGCCTCGTCTCTCACAGAGGCACAAAGATCATGGAGAAGGGCTAAAAGATTGGGAATAATAGTTTTTCTTCATGGACTTCATGGTTAAACCGTTTTTTTTAATCCCAGGCACGGCCTGGGATTTTTATACTCACCATGAAGGCCATGAAGTTTGGGCTGGAGCTGATATCTTTTCTTCATGAACGTCATGCTTCATGGTAAACGTTTGTTTTCTTTTTTTAAACCACCCGTTCGCGTAGCTCACTGAAGGACACGAAGAAGGGCAAAAGATTAGCCCCTCTCGTTCCCAGGCTCTTGCCTGGGAATGCCTTTTGAGAGGCTCTGCCTCTCTATGAATCAAGGCAAAACCTTAAAAAATGCATTCCGAGGATGGAACCTCGGAACAAGGAAGCCGATGTTTTTTCTTAAGTCAACAGCATTGGCCCTGACGGGGGCCAAACCCCTCACTACGCTGGGGCCGGCCTTTAGAAAAGTATGATCCGTCGTCGCCAAGGCTATGACGGGACACGCAAACAGATATTGTTTTTTGCCGCTAATGACGCGAATTTTCGCTAATGTTTAAAAGCAAATATTGTTTTAACTCTCCAAACACCATCATCCATTTGCGTGTCGGGGCGAAGCCTTCACGAAGTCCGATCCAGCTTTTTAAAGCTTGTCCCCGCGAAGGCGGGGAGCTGGCCGCCGGAGGCATGCTTTTCTCTGCGTCCTCTGCGCCTCAGCGAGATCCATTTCTTTTTTATCGAATAACGTCAACAATAGAAACTGAGACGCACTATAAACGTTCAGGTCTATAGCGGGTTTGGCGTATTTTTTCTCTCGCAGAGGCGCAGAGGACGGAGAGGAGGGATGAAAACAGGGGAAAACAGGTTATCTTCAGTTTCTTCACTAATTAAATCTCCTGTTCACAAGAAAACCGAACGCGATAAAACCGCAAAAAGGGGTTTCTCACAGAGAAACAGAGAAAACTAAGAAGTTTATCCCTTTGGGGGGGTGCTTTTTTATAAAAAAGCTCCGCAAATGAAGCATCCATATCATGTTTATTATAATTTTATATTTAATTGCTTTAATTACTTTTTTTTATTGACAATACAGTCACTGATCCACTAAAGTATTAACATAATCAAATATTTTTTGTCATATATTGGATAATTTATGAAAAAAATATCTAATAAAAATAGGGGCTTCAGTGTAAATGACGTGTGTGAATTGGTAGATGTTTCTGCACGTCAATTACGATATTGGGACAAAGAAAACCTTGTAAAACCAACTGCAACCAAAGTACGTAAACCAGGTCAATTTCGACGATATTCACTCCAAGATATCATCTGTGTTTTAGTTATTAAATCACTCCGCGAAAAAGGTATAAGCATACAGCTGATTAAAGAAGGTGTAAGAAGGATTGAGGAGTCTCTTGATATCAAGCACCCACTCTCTAAACTGAGAGTTGCGTGCTTGTCACATTCGATTTATTTTAAATCAGATGGAAAATATATTGACCCAATTACAGGCCAAATGGCCATTGAACAAGCATTAGAAAAAATTCGTCCAAAAATAGCAAAACGTAAATTTATACCGGGCAAAAGGGCGATTGAGAATGTGTCAAAGCAATACGATAAACAAATAGCAACATTATAAAATATTTTATAACTTGAATTGTCTTACCCTGTATGTTAACGTTTCACGTTTTTTTGCTTTTGGGCTTGGTAAGTATGGCTTTTCCACATATATTCTTGTATTATATAAAGTGGTCTCTGTTATTTGGATTTGAATAAACATGACTGATAAACGCGAAGAATTTTCTAAGATTGCTAAAAAAATGGCGGCTGGAGATGTCGAAGGCCTATTTTCTCTTCGGAGTCTGGTTGTTGATTTGCGCTTATCAAAAAATGCTGCAAAGCTTGATGATCCAATGCACTTTTTGGCAATTTATCTATCAAAAAAAATTATATCAGATGTATGGGAAAATCTTGCGACAGATGCATCTTTCGATTTTGATTTAGAAAAACTGCAAGATTTCGCAAAACAATTTGGCGAAATCTTAATAAATTTATTGATAGTTAAGGATGTAAAACAAAATGAATATAGGTTAGGCGAAACCGTTAAATGGTTATTTAAATATTTCTCAGAAATATCCGCAGACCCTATAATTGTTTTTAAGAAAAAAGGAGAGAACAATGGGCATTATAAAATTTAGCTTTCAAAAAGAAAAAGTAAGTGAAAAATTTATGATCGCTCGCAAATTTTTTTTAGAACCTGGTGTATTAAAAGCCAGCTGTCATGGGTTTCGTATTGGCTCACGCGATGATTATTATTTTGATATCGATAATCTTTTAAATGATCCAATCAAATGCAGCATTATTCTTTCAATTTATTTACAAAAAATCAATGGGATCTTAAAAAAAGATAGAATTGATTTAATTGCTTTTATAGACAAGGCTTCTGGTGGTAGTGTTGGGGCCATTCGATTAGCATCTTCTATTTCGATAAATACTGGTATTCCGAACATAATTGTTCGTCCAGGCAAAGAAATTAATTTTGAAAAAATTAAAATCCCATTCTCGAAAAGGCCTAACGCCATTGATGGTATCAAAAAGGGATTACAGAAAAGAAAAGTTTTAGTTGTAACTGACCACTGTACTTCCGGCATCGAAGTTCTTAATGTTGCTGAAGATATTTCAGAGAACAACGGCAACGTTGCGTATGCGATCACTTATACTTTGCGTGAAGATAAATTTCACTTTAGCGATTTTAAAGAAAAGGGAATTGAAGTTGACGTTGCATATGTCTTAAAAGAAAAGCAATTAAAATCCGAAGCAGATCTTGATAATAATTTGGATATGTATGAAGAAAAATTTGTCAGTAATTATAAATGTGCATAATGCAAATTTCCGGCATATTGCTGAAAGTAAAATCATGGCAAGAAACAAGCATTTTATGTAAAAATTTAGATGCCAAGATTTTTGGGATCAAAACCTGACTTGGCATCTTTTTTATTTATAATATGTAACTTAAGGTGACAAACGTTATTACTAAAGATCTCGGAATTCATAAAAATACTGATTTTAATAACGAACCCTTTCAAAGTGAAGTTATTTGGAATATCTATATACAAGAAAATAATAAAAGCTTTAAACATAAAATTAAAGTCAAGATTAACAATGTTGCACCTCAAATACCATCATTCAAAACATACCTACGTATACCTTTTGCTGCTAATCAGGCGATCTCTGATTGTCAAGCTGATTGTACTACAATTGCTGATGATCTAAAATATCAAATTACTCCAAATGATGACGGTAGCAAGCTATTCATGTGTGACCTGGAACAAATTATTTCAAGAAATCCTGTCAAATTAACCAATAAATTAAGTTTATTTTCTCTCTTCAAAGAGAAAAAACCTGAGATATTAATTTCATTTAAACAAGATAATGTTATAGATGATTTAGGGCCTATGTTTCTTGTAGATTTAACAGACAACTACGTAACTAGCGGATTAAACCCTTCAAATGTTGTTGTTAATATATATTTACCTATAACTAACTTTTTTGTTTATATAATAAGAGTTCTTTCCTCAAGCTATAAAAATAAATGGCGTATTTTTGAAGTTTTCAATTTCAAAGAAGAAGTGGTAGACCGTTGGAATAATATTTCTGGATTTAGAAGATTATATTTAAGCTACGTAAATAAGAATAACAGTTTAGAATTCCCAAAGATTGGCTTTGGTTACAAACCCACTAATAATGGAATAGTAAGCAAATTGTTATATTCTGTTTTCATGTTCATAGCTGGAGTTTTGTCAAGTTTTTTAGCAAATAGAATACGCCCAGAAATATCGGACATGCTCATTAATATTCTAAAGTCGTTAGGGCTTGGCAATTTATTTGGCTAATAAATACCAGATGAAATTTTCTTATATTTATGGACTTATTAAATTTAACAGCATATTATTGACAAATTTTATTCAATTTATTTTTGTGAACAAACTTTAATAGGGGTGCAATATGGGCATATTGAATTCAAAATATGGTATAATACCTGCTTGTGACGTTAAAAACCTAAATGAATTGAAACAACTTGTAAAAAATACATGCGAATTTGATTTTATTCAAGGATATAAAATAGGTATAAATTTAGTCATCATAGAGGGGGCAAAAAAAACTGTTGAACAAATTCGAGACCTAACAAGTCTTCCTATTATTTATGATCACCAAAAATATGGAAACGATATTCCTGAAGTTTCAAGTGGGTTATTCTTAGATCAAATTAAAGCCGCCGGTGTTGATTCAATAATTCTCTTTCCTTTTGCTGGGAATGAAACGTTGAAAGCCACCATAGAAGGCTGCAAGCGCGTCGGGTTGTTTCCAATAGTTGGCGGAGAGATGACTCACAAAGGGTTTCTTGAATCTGGGGGCGGCTACATTTCAGATGCTGCCCCTTTGAGAATTTATGAAGATGCCGCAAAATTAGGGGTCGATACTTTTGTTGTACCCGGAACAAAAGTACAACAAATAAAGTATTATGCCGATCGCATTAGAAAAATAATCCCTAACCCCACATTTATGTTTCCGGGAATTGGTAAAGGGCAAGGTGGCGATATTGCAGAAGCATTTGAAGCCTCGTTGCCTTCAAAATGCTCTGCCATTATTGGTCGAGGGATTTACGCCGCAAAAGACATTAACAAAGCCGTTTCCTCACTATGGAAGACAGCTTCTTCTGTGTTATAAAAAATAACACTGCTGTCCGGTTAAAAAAATTAAAGGCGCTATAAATGTTTTAAATTAAAAGTAATTATTCCAGCTTTAAAAGGGATCGATTTGAATTCTTGAATTTTGTATAAAATAGCCTTTTGGTACGAAAAAATCAAACCGAAAGGACTTGGATATGAATTCAGGAAAAACAATATTTTCGCAGATAATTGACT
>Ga0180007_10003510_pt1 | contig 17399 bp, 19 predicted proteins | sample MM_PC_MetaG_FD_121122 | JGI IMG/M metagenome (GOLD analysis project Ga0180007, IMG submission 121122) | Groundwater microbial communities from the Aspo Hard Rock Laboratory (HRL) deep subsurface site, Sweden - MM_PC_MetaG | ecosystem: Environmental > Aquatic > Deep subsurface > Groundwater... | reverse complement strand
TATATTATTGATAATATTAGACTTCTTTATCAAATTTCAATGAAAAAGGCAAGTGTTAAATTTGCAATTTTATAATTTTTTCAGTAACTTAACTTGAATTACTTTTTACGAGTTCATCAATATGTGCTTTATGGTAAAAAAAATCAATCATGAGACAACGCTTTTTCAGCCAGGTTTCCCACGTGATATTCCCGGATATAGCCATGGCTGTATATGGAAATAAGGGCGTCATCATGACGCAGTTGCTCCAGGCGAACCCGTGAAATTTTATCGTGAAGATGGCCTGCGATCAAGCATGCCAGGCCCCGTTTTTCTGGGTCAGATGCGTTCAGATAGGGCCGGGTCAGGTCGGGGGCCTGGGATAGAAGATCCGGCCAGGTTTCAGCAAGACGGTCAAGGGCCCAGAGAACCCCGGTTTGAAGGGGCTCGTGTTCTATAAAATTACCGCTTTCATCAAGATAGGACAGGATGATCCGGTTGTATTCACCGGCAAGGATTCGGCTTTGGGCCATGATCTCACCCATGGCTTCGGGTACGCCCCAGCCGATTCCACCGGATTCTTCATTGAGCATCCACATCAGACGCCTCATGATGATGCGCGCATCTTCAATGCTGATTTTTGAAAGGGCCGAAACCACAGAGCCTGTGGCTGAGACGGCCCGCCATTTCAAGAGAGGATTCAGGCTGCAGAAAAACGAGATCAAGGCATTGATACTCTGCTTTGCAGGGTACTGGGAAAGCTCCGTGTTATTCTCTTCCCAGGGTTCCTGTAAAAGAAGTTCTTCAAGGCGCTTTTTCAGCTTTCTGCCGCCCGGATTCTGTCTCATATTTTTTCAGCAATGCTTTTCCCGAATTCGAAACAGGTTTTGAGCTGGTCCGTATCAGGGACGTACTGCATTTTCAATCCATCGTTGATCAGTTCCATGCCCATGGCCGTCAATTCGGCATTGAGCAGCTTGACCGCTTCCCCGCTCCAGCCATAGGACCCGAAGGAAGCTCCGATTTTGTTCATGGGTTTCAGCCCTTTGACATAGGTGAGCACATCACACAAGGTAGGATACAAGCCATTGTTCAGCGTGGGAGAACCCACGATCACGGCCCTGGCATCCATGATTTCCGTCATGATATCGCTTCGATGCCATTTTCTCACATGCATGGGGATTGCCTCCACACCGGCGGCATTGAGGCCGGATGTGATGGCTTCGGCCATTTTTTCCGTGCTGTTCCACATGGTGTCGTAAAGCACAACGGCTTTTTTTGTTGGGGCCTGATCGCTCCATTCCATGTATTTGGTGATGATCGCACCCGGGTCTTTGCGCCAGATGATCCCGTGGTCCGGGCAAATGGTCTTGATATCAAGGCCTGCGGCCACAACCGATTCAATAAGGGCCTTGACCTTGGGTGCATAAAGCAAAAGGATATTGGCATAGTATTTTTTTGCGTGCCCCAGAATCGATGTTCCTGTTTCATCATCAAAATTCTCGTGGCCGGCATAATGCTGGCCAAAGGCATCACTGGAGAACAGGATCTTGTCTTCTGGGATGTAGGTGAACATGCTGTCCGGCCAATGCAGCATCCGGGTTTCCATGAAGTTCAAGGTCCGCTTACCAATGGACATGGAACTGCCATTGGGTACAACCTGATAGTTGAGTTGGCGCTGGAAATGGGACTTGAGGTTTTTTTCACCCATTTTGGAACAGTAGACAGGTTTTTCCTGCCCGATCACGTGCATGATCTGGGGCAGGCAACCCGAATGATCCATTTCCGCATGGTTGCTGACCACAAAATCGATTTTTTTTGGGTCGATGACAGCGGAAATGTTTTTAAGCAGTTCATCTCCAAAACCCTTTTTCACCGTATCGATCAAAACCACCTTTTCATCCACAATGAGAAACGCATTGTAGGTGGTCCCATTGGATGTGGAATAACCGTGAAAATCCCGGATATTCCAGTCTTTCACGCCCACATCGTAAATACCTTCGGCTATCTTTAATGGTCTCATGTCACACTCTTTCGCAGGTCTTTATCTACTGCTTGGAAAATTCACTTTTGTCCACACCGCACAAGGGGCAACACCAGTCATCCGGAAGATCTTCAAATTTTGTTCCGGCTTCAATGCCGTTATCAGGATCGCCATTTTCAGGGTCATACACATAACCGCATACATTGCATTCGTACATGGAGCCTCCTTAAAAAATAAATATGGGGAATGAAAAATGCGGGTTTATTAAAAAACCCGCGGTTTTTTGACCGTGGACTATTCCACTTTCTCGAAAAATTCCTTTTCCGCATCACACACCGGGCAGATCCAGTCTTCGGGCAAATCCTCAAAGGCAGTACCTGCTTCAATGCCGTTTTCTATATCTCCGATTTCCGGGTCATACACATAACCGCAGGGGCATTCATAACAATCCATGTGTGTTGGTCTCCTTTATATCTTAAAAATTATATCTTAAAAATATCGTTTCAAAAGACCTGCAAAGGCCTGGCCATGACGGGCTTCGTCTTTACACATCTCGTGTACCGTATCGTGAATGGCATCCAGATTCAGTTGTTTGGCACGTGTGGCCAGATCTTTTTTGCCCTGACAGGCACCGTGCTCCGCATCAACGCGCATCTGGAGGTTTGTTTTTGTATCAGCCTTCAAAACCACACCCAGAAGTTCTGCGAACTTTGCTGCATGCTCGGCTTCCTCAAATGCAATGCGTTTGTAGGCTTCGGCAATCTCAGGATAGCCTTCCCGGTCAGCCTGGCGGCTCATGGCCAAATACATGCCGACTTCCGTGCACTCTCCTGTGAAGTTCATTTTAAGACCCTCGATAATTTCCGGGTCCACACCGTTGGCCACGCCGATCACATGTTCATCGGCCCAGGTCATGGTCGCTCCGGCTTCCTGCGCCCTGAATTTCGAGGCTGGTGCCTGGCACTGGGGGCATTTATCAGGCGCATTTTCACCATTATGGATGTAACCGCAAACCGAGCAAACATATTTTTTCATGGGTTTTCCTTTCTCTGCCATCATGGCACGTTGAGTATTGAATTAAAAATCATTGAGCATCTGTGTTGCCCAAAACGTGGTTTTTGCAATACAATTTGCGTGCCAATACCATGAAAGAAACGGGCTTTTAATTCTAATTATCATAATTCATTGTTTAATTTTAGCTATGTGGAACCATTTAAGGTGATGATCATGACGAATCAATGTCTGCAAGGGAACTGATACAGCCCATGAAAAAGTGCTCGGCAATGATCAAAACACATACGTTTAATTCATTGAAAAATCAAGATAAATTTCATGGGATCATGTCTCGGACAGGACTTTGAGACAGGTTTGTATCAAAGCAGTGTCGCTGCATTTCCCCATGGTAGACACACCACCAAAAATTTTTTTATTATACCTCAAGTTTTCCAAAGTCAGCAAGCTCTTTCAGCCCATCGTAATTTAGAATCCGAATGTCCCGGCCCTGGACGTCAATAATGTTCATTCCGGCCATTTTCGATAGGATTCGTGACAAGGTTTCCGGTATGGTACCCAGAAGGCTTGCCAGCTGCCCTTTGGAAATGTCCAGAACAACGTTGTCATGGTTTTTCTGATCCTTGGCAAGCCAGACCAGATGTGCTGCCAGGCGGCCAGGCACCTCTTTCAGGGACAGGTTTTCAATCTGCACCGTAAACTGGCGAAGCCGCAGAGCCAGGACCCCAAGCATGTTGAGGGCAAGGGAAGGATCTCTGGATAAAAGCTCAATAAAGGTGCTTCTCGGGAAGAACAGGACACGGGAGACCTTAAGGGCCATGGCATTGGCTGGAAACGGTTTCCCGGTGAACACAGGAACTTCACCAAAGGGCTCTCCGGGTCCGAATATATGAAGGATCTGTTCTTTTCCGTCAAAGGACAGTTTGTAAATTTTTATGCTGCCGCTTTCGGCAATAAAAAAACCCCGGCCCGTTTCCCCTTCGCTGAAAATGGTGTCTCCCTTTTTATACTGTTCAACAATGCTGATTTTGCCTAAGGCATCCAGTTGTTTGTCAGGGAGCCCTGAAAACAAAGGGCAGGTGGCAATGATATCTTTGATTTTGTTCAAATGAAAACTCCTTTTTTCCTCATGATATGACAGAATTCGTGATTATGTGAATCATCCGTGATATAAAGGGAAAAATTTAAAATCATGGGCTGCCATGATTATCCAGGGTCATGACGGGTCCCCCTTCTATGATGACTGTTCCTATAATAAGATTGAAAGACTCTGTCCACACTTTATTGATTGCGCCGTAAAAAGCTTTTCCATAGCCATCCGTCGACGTTTTTAAGGGGTCACTTATATTCGACACTCTGTCCACTGATATTTATGTAGTGTACCCTTACTCTGATTTGCCAAGGGACTGCCACGACATCTCAATGTGCTTATTGAAAATGTTTGGCATGGAAATTGATTGTACCAAACGAGATGTATTTCAATGATCTGTTTGTCGTTTTGCATCGGGGCATCATGTCCCCGGACTCAGGGATAAGGACTGTAAAAACATTGAATTAATCCACAAATCATTATAAAAGGAGATCCTGACATGACAAAAGCACTGATTGTTTATTCAACCCGAACCGGTGATACCAAAAAAATCGGAGAATACATTGCCGAGGGATTGCGGTTTTCAATGGTCGATGTCACCATGAAAGATGCCAAGGATATCAAGAAGGAAACCGATCTTCAAGGCTATGACGCCTATCTTTTCGGCTCATCCACCTATCACGGCGAGATGATGAACAGCATGAAAACCATGCTGTTTATCGCTGAAAAGGCGGGCCTCCAGGGGAAAAAGGGCGGGTCATTCGGTGCCTATGGCTGGAGCGGTGAAGCAGCGGAACGGATTTTTGACACCATGAAAAATATTTACGGCATGGAGATGGTCAGCTCTCCCTTGATGCTGAAAGCAGGGACGGTGGACGGCGGAATCAAGATGGCCCAGGCCTATGGGAAAGAACTGGCCGCTAAAACCGAAGCATAGAGATACGGACCTTCTGCCCATGCTTTGTCCGCCTATCCCCACAGTCAAACAATATAAAAGGACATTCCATGGACAATAAACGTCGGTACTCAACGGAAAAAAAACAGATAATCATTGGAGTGGTGACAGCCGTGTTTTTTCTGTTCACGGCTGTCTCCATGGGAGAAACCCTGAGCCCAGGACGGTTTATCAGCCCGGATACCTGCGGGGACTGCCACAGTGAGATCCACAGCCAGTGGCAGAATTCCATGCACAACCTGGCCCATTATGACCCGATCTATGTGGCCGTGTCTGAGTATCTCCTTGGAGGCCTCACAGACCCGGATGAAATTGCCGAAAGTGAATCCTGCGTAAAATGTCACACCCCCGTGGGCAACATCACGGGCTATCCCCTGAAAACATCCGATGACCGGAAAAAAGTCTCGGCCATGGCCGCCCAGGCCATTCAATGCGATTACTGCCATTCGGCAACCGGTGCCAGAAAAATGGAAAACAACGGCCTGATTTTAAGTCCGGGCCAGGGTGAAGATGATCCGGGAATCAAGCGGGGACCCTACACAGATTCGGAATCGGATTTTCACGCGACCGCCTTTTCCAAATTCCATACCAGCTCTGACATCTGCGGCACCTGCCATAATGTGTCACATGTCTCATTCGGAACAAAACTTGAGACAACGTATGATGAATGGAAGAAAGGGCCTTATAATTCGACGGATCCGTCAAAGCACATCACCTGCCAGGGCTGCCACATGATGCAGCGCCCCGGGATTCCGGCCACGGCATCCACCCAACGTCCCCCCAACAAAGGCCGTGCCGCCGATGACGGCCCCATGCGGGACCACGTGTTCACCCATGTGTTTGTGGGGGCCAACACAGTGGTTCCTTCCGGATTCGGGGGCAAAGACAAGGCAGACATGGCCTTGGAACGTCTTCAAAACAGTGCCACCCTCGGACTTGACACCGAAAAGATCAAAGACGGGCAGCTGGGTATTTCCATCACCAATTCCGGTGCCGGACATTACCTGCCCACAGGACTGACAGATGTCCGGCAGATGTGGCTGGACATTCGAATTATAGATGAAAAGAACACCACAGTTTTTTCAAGGGGAGCCCTGGACAAGGATGGGTATGTCCCTGATGACGCCATCCTTTATCATACGGTTTTCGGAGATGGAAAGGGACATCCCGTATTAAACATCGCCAAGGCACGGGAAGTTCTCAAAGACAAACGCATCCCTCCCGGACAGTCTGTGCGGGAAAATATCGAGTTCCCGAAAAATAAGGCCAAGCAATTGACCATCATCGTCAAACTATTATACCGTAGCGCCCCCCAGAAAGTCCTTGACCAGGTTCTGGGCAAAGGTAAACAGACGCTTCCCATTGTCACCATGGAAGAAATTCAAACCACCCTGACCCTTTAACAAAGGAGATACCACCCTATTATGAAAAAAATGATTTTCCCCATTCTGATACTGTTTGTTTTTTTGATCAACCATACTGCGTTTTCAGCAGAAGAGACCGTGGGCCGACCTGTGCTCAAAATAGCTGACGGGGAAAAAGGGGACGTCACCTTTCCCCATGAAAAACACCAGCAGACACTCAAAGACTGCACGCTCTGTCACAGCCTCTTCCCCAAAAAGCCGGGCGTGGTCCGGGAAATGATCACCGACGGCAAGCTCAAAAGAAAACAGGTGATGAACCATTGCCTTGCCTGTCATAAAGCCAAGAAAAAGGAAGGCCTCAAAACCGGCCCCACCTCCTGTTCCAAATGCCACAATTGAGAATTTGACCCTTTCAGGGACAAATCCTCAATGGAAACAGCCTTGATCCTGTGATCTTGAAAGATCACAGGATCAAGGCTGTTGTTGGATGGATGCTGGAGGCGGAGGTGGCTTCATGCTTGATTACTACGCATCGGGGTTAAAACTTAAAGGAAAAACTTGGAAATAAACTAAATGCCATTATTTGAAATGTCAGGAAACAAACTGGACCCAGTCGAACAGACGAATTTTTCAATCGAGAAGGAGTTACAAACTCTGATCGAGAAAAATTTAGAGGTGGTGTTTAATTGCCGTTTCGTTGCCTCGGAGTTCTCAACAGGTGCCTTACATGCAGGACGGATAGATAGTCTTGCATTGTCGGAAGAAAACAACCCGGTCATTATCGAATACAAGAAAGTCGAATCTTCTGAGTTGATCAATCAAAGTCTTTTTATTGAATTGGCGTACAATAAGATTGGCGGGTAATATTCAATAATAACTTCATAACCTATTTGTCCAGATTTTTAAAGCTTGCAGAGAGGGGTCTGGCCCCCTGAGGGCCGCCGGAGGCATAAAAATAAAGGAGCTCCAACCGTGTCAAAAAAAACCATCCGTCTTGTATCGTGGAATGTGAATGGGCTTCGGGCTGTTGTGGGTAAGGATTTTTTTGGGAGTATCCGGCGGATGAATCCCGATATTGTTGCATTGCAGGAGACCAAGCTTCAGGAGCATCAGCGGACAGATGCGATGTTGAATTTCGATGATTATCATAGCCATTGGGCCTATTCCACGGTGAAAAAGGGATATAGCGGGGTGGCCACCTATTCACGGATCAAGCCGCTTTCAGTGAACGCAGGAATCGGCATTCCCGAATTTGACGGGGAAGGGCGGGTTCTTGAAACCGATTTTGGTGATTTTATACTGTTCAACGTGTATTTCCCCAACGGCCAGATGAGTGATGAGCGGTTGGCCTACAAACTCGATTTTTTCCATGCCTTTTTTGCCCACACCGACGCCTTGAAAAACCAGGGGAGAAGCCTGATCATCACTGGAGACTACAACATCGCCCACAATGAAATAGACCTGAAGCACCCCAAAGCCAATGAGAATTATTCAGGGTTCCTTCGCATCGAACGGGACTGGATGGACGACATCGTGAAACGGGGCTATGTGGACACCTTCCGACATGTTTATCCCGATGAAATCAAATACTCCTGGTGGTCTTACCGGTCCGGAGCCCGGAAAACAAACGCCGGGTGGCGCATCGACTATTTTTTTGTCACCAAGGACATCCTGGACAAAGGCTGGATCAAAGAACCCTTCATTGATAATGAAATCATCGGTTCCGATCATTGCCCGGTTGGGCTGGTGCTGGAGATTTGATGGCGTCGTGACCTGGGCATCGTTTTTTATTAACCACCCGCTCCCGGTGGTCGCTGAACACGAAGGGCACAGCTCGGCAGACAGTGCTCCAATGTCCGTGTCAGTCCGTGGTCGTCTGTGTTCGTCCACGAAAGAAATAGCCTGGACAAACACGGACTGTCACAGACAAACACGGACATGTTCCGCAGACGGTATTGCAAGGTTAAACTGCTTTTTTTCAATCCCAGGCAAGGCCTGGGATTTTTATAATCACCATGATGTTCATGAAGAAAAACTATTATTCCCAAGCTCTTAGCCCTTCTCCGTGATCTTTGTGCCTCTGTGAGAGACGAGGCTTTTTGGTTGTGGCTATGCCGCGCTGTGCTCTTCGTGTGCTTCGTGGTAAATTTGTTTTTTCTTTTTTTAAACCACCCGTTCGCGCAGCTCACTGAAGGACACGAAGGGCACGAAGAAAAGCATGTAATTTTAGTAAGTTATTTTCTTATGGCTTCAACTTTCAGCAAAAAAAACTAAATTTTACGAGATAGTAGCACGAAGAATATGCCTCCGGCCGCCTTCACGGGGACAAGCCCCTCGCTCAGCTGGGGCAGACTTAAAAAGCTGGACAAATAGGATTTGAACGGGGGCTGAAAATAAGCCCAAACCCATATATTTTGGGGAAATACTTGTGTGTATCGACCTAACCGTGTTTTTTCCTGCCCTTTCCAGGTATCCCCACATGGGGAAGGCTTTCTGCCAACGTCTTATAATCCTTGGCACTGACAATCCGTTTTTCATAAACAAGAATCTGCCAGATCCGGCCTTCATTGTATTGGGCCTTTCCCTCCATGGTTTGAATGTCATTTTTCCGCTTTAACTCACCGGCATGATAGGGCGCCCTTATATGGGCAAACCGCCTGAACACATCCGGGCCATAATGATCATACCAGAGCAGGGAGTGGGCTGTGGACAAGGACCCTGCCCAGGGATAGGCGTGAAACCAGTATGACCGTGAAAGGTCATTGACCGCATCATCGAGGTTTTCACACTCATCCATGGATTTGGACGGCTTTTTTTCAAGGAAGAACAGCGTCTTGATAAATTCATCCCCCGTCACATGCCACATGTCCGACAGGCCATAGTGATCAGGATCCAAAGCAATGCCTGCCCCGCTGTCCAGGCCGAATTCTCCGCACATGAACAGGGCAATTTTGTCGTTGAGTTTGTTGAGAAATTCAAGGGTCGCAAGGGCCTCAGGATAGGTTTCCGTGGGGAAATGGGTGAAGCACATGCATTCGGCAGCAATGCCTGCCCCGGCAAGATTGGCCACCGCCGCCTGCATATCCTCGATTTTGACTCCCTTATTGATCTTGGCCAGAATCCGTTTGGACCCGGATTCTATGCCCAGGGCAAAAGACAGCGCCCCGCCTGCGGCCATGGCCTTGGCCCATTCTTTGGTCAAATGGGGCTCGGGCCGGATATCCGAGCCAAACCGAAAGGTGGCCCCTGAATCGCGAAATGCTGTGGCCAGTTTTAAGGCGGTTTTGGGTGACAGGGTGTCTTGTGAAAAATAAAAGATTCGGCAACGGTGTTTGTCCGCCAGATGATCCAGATGGTCGGAAACATGCTGTATCGGCCGCTCACGATAATGTGCCGTACCGGTTTTTGACAGGCCGTAATGGCAGAAGGCGCATTTCCCCCAATAACATCCCCGGGCAGGATCATAGGGCAACACCGGCTCAGGTGAAAAGTACAGATCAAGGGGCATACCGTCAAAATCAGGAGCAGGCAGAGTCTCAAGTTTTTCAGACATTTTTCCCTGAATGATGCCCTGGGGTTTTATGCCTTTTTTCATGTCTGAAATGATCGTATAAAGCGTTTCTTCCCCTTCAAATAACACCACCGAGTCAAAGGGGCCCAGTGCGTTTGCAGCTTCATGGGCATTGAGTTTGACAAAGACCTGGGTGATGGCAGGGCCACCGGCAACAATACACATGTCCGGAAACAGTCGTCGCACTATAAACGCCAGGGTGTATGCCGACTGGATCTGGCTGGGAAAGGCCATGGATATTCCCACAATGTCGATCTTGCCCTGTGACAACCTCGGCGCCAAGGTGTTTTCAAAATAATCATAAAAGGGATTGCGCTGTGCCTTTGCATCCTTTTGGATTTCATTGATATTCAGCAAAGAAAAGGGCGTATTGTAATAGCAGAAATCAAGGGCCACAGGAGAAAAGGCCGCGCTGATAAGGGCAAGCCCGTCGTTTATGGTCAAAAGAGCAGTTTCATAGGCGATGGGATCATAGAACCTGTCTCCCTTTCCGCGCATGACCGCAACGGCATCATCAATTTTTTCAGGCAGATTCCTCATCAGCTGCTTTGACCGGCACAAACGGATGTAGGATAGCTGATCCGTGTGAGACAGAGACGCTTTTTTCTCCAGGCCCGCCAGCCGACTGACCGCTTTTTTGACCATGCTTATAAGTGTGCTTTTGCGAAGAAGTTGATCATAGGCCTCAATATTGGCATCCACCGGCATCACCTCAAGGCCTTTTGCACGAAGATAACCCGTGAGCATAGGGACAGACAGATAGGGTGCTGTGGGGTCTGCCGAAGGCGGATAGATCAAGGCTGTTTTCATACGTTTTATCCATTCAATGCGTTGACTTAAAATCGGTCACCATAGAGCTTTTTTCATGGTTAAGCAAGGGGGCATGCGTTATGTGCGCCTCCGGCGACCCTGCAGGGCCAACCCCAGCCTTCGCTGGGGCAGACTCTTATGAAAAGGTTGCCAAACGATTTTTTTGGCAGGGTGCGCTGGCAACGATAGGCTTGAATGAAGGACGTTTATTGTTATCATCTTTATAGGTCTTATGGGACTTATGATTTTTGCAATTATTTTGAACTTTTTTTCTTCGGCTTGGGCTCAGGCAACTCGTGCTCTGTTAATTCAATCAATTTGTTCAACCAGTCTCTATCATCAAGTTGATCCTCGATGAGAAACGATGGTTTGGCTCCCGGGTAGGCGGGTGCCTCAACAACATTACCTATAAAAGATCGACCGGCGTTTGTTGGTTTTACGAATAGCTGGTTATCGCAGACCAGAGCAACGACTTTGTCTTTACAGTATATGGCGTATTCGCCAAACATTTTTTTATATCTTATTGATTCAAAATGTCCAATCTGATCGACAATGAATTTGACAAAATCAATATCAGATGCCATTTGCTTTATTTCCTGTTTGTTTTTAATGAGGCTATTTGTTTCATCTATGGAGTAATCCTTTGTGATGATCCTATCATGCGTTCTTTGATAAACTTCCTATGGATTCTTTATTGGCTTATGATATGATACGTCCGTTTGATATTCAATCTATAATTTTTATTTAGTCAGTTTTTAGGGCACGGTGCGCCGTGCCCCTGCAGCGTGTGATCGTTTTGCTCAATCGACTGACCTGGATCACATTTTTCATCCATTCATACCGTTAGGAGAAAGAGGAGAAATGTCATGAATAAAAGGTTTGGATTTACATTGTTATTCTGTATTTTGTTTATAGCCGGATGCGTTACAATGAAAGGGGAATGGAAAAATGCTCAACGTATGAATACAATAGATACATATCACGATTTCTTGAAAAATTATCCGGAAAGTAAATATAAGATCGAGGCAGAAAAAAAATTATTGACCTTGGAATGGGCGAAAGCAAAGAAAATTGACACGATTAAATCATATGAAGATTTCCTTGCCCTCTATCCAAACGAGGTTCCCCTCAGTACTGATGCAAAAACAAAAATCGGTAAACTACGCTTAGAGAGTGCGTGGAAGCTCGCAACGACTAATAACACGATTAAATCCTATGAAGATTTCCTTGCCCTTTATCCAAAGGAGGTTCCCCTCAATGGTGATGCAAGGGCACGCATCAAGGAATTACAGATAAAAGGTTTTATGCAAGCAGCCATGACTGGAGATAGCTCAACATTAAAAGATCTATTGGATAATCACACGATTGATGTGAACGTTACAGACTCAGAAGGTTATACGGCATTGCATAAAGCGTGTAAGGCGGGGAACCTCCATGCTGTTCATCTTTTACTACAACGAGGCGCAACCGTGAATGCGTTTGTTTATAATAATCAAAAGGAAATCAATAGAAGCATTTCATTTAATCGGAGTACCGGCATTGTTGATCATGAATTTGGAATTGGAGCAACGCCGTTGCTTTTTGCATGTGAAAATGGCTCTGCAGACATCGTAAAACTGCTTATAAAGTATAAAGCAAATGTTAATTTAGGAGGGAAGGAAGGTTTTGAAGATGCAACACCCCTTTGCAAAGCTGTGCAGAAAGGTAACACAGAAATCATTAAAATACTTATAGCAAACAAGGCGGGTGTCAATGTCAAAGGGGCTCCTGTTCTTATTGAAAATTTAAGAACCGCGACCATCTCCATGGGGTTGGCAACACCCATGGAGATAGCCAAACGACTTGGACGTAAACAGATTGTGCAACTTCTTCTTAAAGCAGGAGCTGTAGAATAGACGCCCGTTTAGAGTGTTTGTTTCAAAGACGTCACCGTGACTTCAAGGACTCGTGTCATGAAAAAATATTTTTGTGAATGATCCGTCTGTGTTTTCAGACAAATGCCCTTGTCTGATAAAAGTGGTCATTCAGGAAGCAGAAACGTTGTTTCGGAACAGTTTAAAAGTCAAGGCCTTGCGTTGGTTGCATGATCAGGTGAACAATGATTTTTCAGCGGAGAAACCCCCGTGGATATAATTATGGATGCCGGCATCGGTGTCATCTATCACTTTTAAAATGAAACCTCACATCATACAAAGGGGCCAAAATGAAAGAAAAAATCAGTATTAAATCGCACACGATTCTATCAAAAAATCCCGACCATATCTCAACGGGATTGGATGGTGAAACGGTTCTTATGAGTATTCAAAACAGCAAATATTATGGAATGGATGCCATTGGAAGCCGCATTTGGGATTTATTGGAAAACGGTGTTTCATTTCATGACTTGCAGACCACTCTTCAGCAGGAATTCGCCGGTGATCCCAATCGGATCAAAGAAGACATGATGCGGTTTCTTGGTCAGCTAAGCCAAGAAAATCTGATCGTGCTCAATCATGCAAAGAATATATAGCCATCCATTCGTAATATAATATGCCATTTTTGAAATTAAGCTCTATTTTCTCATGTCTTAGGTAAGCAGTCCGATCAGAATAGTCCACGTCCAAACCTGTCGATGAAATGAAAGGAGCATTGGAAATCTTTGAGTGCACTGTGCGGAATGTTCAATTTGAATGGAGAACCTTTGGATTCAGAGGCTCTTGAGGGTATGATGACCTCCCTGGAACACCGGGGACAGGACGGGGCGGGGTTCCTGATTCGTGGGTGCATCGGTTTTGGCCACCAGAAATTCTGCATCACCCACGAATCTCTTACCGAAGAACTGCCATTTTATCGTGCGAAATCCGATATCGCGATTACCGGTGATATCCGGATAGACAACCGGGAAGAGCTCCTGCCTGTTTTTGGTTTTTCTCCTTATGATGAATTGATTCCGGACAGTCAATTGGTTCTTGATGCCTATGAAAAATGGGGAATCGGCATGGTTGACCGGTTGCTGGGTCATTATGCCCTCGCTCTATGGGACGGCAAACAACAAACGTTGTTTCTGGTAACTGACCATTCCGGCACCCGGCCAATCTTTTTTTATAAAGGCAAAAATGTTTTTATCTTTGCATCTGAAATAAAAGGGATCCACGGTTCACGCCGGGTTCAACGGGAAATTGACAAGGAACATCTGGCTGTTCATCTGGTCTTGCCCTTATCCATGCATGTCCTTCCGGAGAAAACGTTTTTCAAGCATATCCGATCCATGTGTGCCGCGCATGTGCTGGCGGTAAACCGGACGTCTCTCAAACAGACCCATTACTGGGTTCCGGATATCCATAAACGAGTGAAGGTGAAACGCGAGGAAGACTGGCGGGATGCCTTTCAGGACATATTCTTCAAGGTTATGAAAGCCCACCTTAGAAGTGCTTTCACCGTGTCAGCTCTTCTGAGCGGGGGGCTTGATTCTTCTGCAATCGTTGCTGTGGCTTCAAGGATTTTAGAAAAACAGGGTAAACGGTTGACCACATTCTCTTCTGTGGCCCCTGAAGCCTTTTCCGGAAATGGTGTTGATGAGCGGTATTTTATTGATCAGTTTAAGGCCTTTGACAACATCGACATGCATTATATCGATGATGAACAGTCTGGCCCGTTCAGCCACATGGACAGGTGGAACGATGACACGCCATTTCGTATGTCCAGGCATTTTTTGTATACGGCTTTTTGCAAGGCCGCTCATCACACGGGAAGCAGAGTGATATTGGACGGGGTATTTGGCGAGCACGGCCCAAGTTTTAGCGGTACAGGTTGTCTTGCCGATGCCCTGAGGAAAGGCAAATGGCTATTTGTTCTTAAAGAACTGTTTCATTTATCACATAGGGAGAACAGACGTTTCATGAGCCTGCTTAAAACGCATGTGATGAAACCCTATTTACCGGCCAATCTGCTGAATTGGCGAGATTCTTCCAATGAGGAACCGGTACTGGTGCCCGTCAGAAACGAATTTATTGAAACCTGGGCAGATAGGGCCTTTATCCAACATTTAAAAAATGAAATGTCGCTTCTTTTTTCAGAGCATATCAACCACAGGCGAAATCAGGTGGCTCTCTATCTGAGGAAAAGAGCATGCTGGCCGAGAAATTCATTTGCCGCTTATGAAATGGTGGAATACAATTACCCTTATGCCGATCCAAGAATTATAGATTTTTGCCTGGCAACACCTGAACATATCAAGATACGGCATGGATACAAACGCAACATGATCCGTTCGGGAATGCTGGGAATTATGCCCGAAATCATTCGATTAAGAACATGTAAGGAACCTTTCTCACCGGACTATCATATGAGATTTAGCCGACAGATACCCATGGTAAAAAACATATTTTCTGAGATTCAGCATAGTGATCCCATCCACGAAATCGTGCATGTTGCCAAGGTCAAAAAAATATTTGACGAAGCTATTAAGAACATAGCCCTTTTGACTAATCGTGACAAACAAGTCTTAAAGGTCATTCCTATGATGGTTTATCTTCACCATTTTCTTCTCAGGAATATAAAACCCTAAGGTCAGACCATGCCACCCAATAACGTCCTGTCATGATCAAAACGATTATGATGCACTTGTTCCTGTTGTCCCTCCATCAGGCCCTGATCCAGGGCCTGTCTTTGTCGCTCCCATGGCTAAAATGTTTAACTGTGGCGGAGTCCATTCTGGTTTATCCGTCGGTTTTGTTTCTGTTTGCTCCATAGTGATCCGAGCTTCTTGATCATCCATAATTCCTCCATGTTAGTAATTGGCTAATACCGTGTGTTGACCGTCATAATCCGGGGGACAATGGTCCAGGTATCCAAGTTGAAACATTATGCCCCTGTGGTCTTTGACGGTTTTTTCTATCTGATGGCTGTTTAACGACGTTTTCCAGGAGCCTGTTTCCCCGTTTCGAAAGAATGATGCCGATGTCAACGGCCGCTCCTTGAATCCCAGGCTTTTCTCCTGATGTTTCAGTGCGTTGAAAGAACTAAAATCAATGGCTTTTTTGATTTTGTCCAATGAATATTCCAAATTTAAAAACGTTAGGACCTTTTCAAATGTCCGTAACGGGTCCTGTCTCATATCTTCGTAGCGGACCACATGAAGCGGAAGGCCCGATTCCATCCAGCCCATGACGTGCTCACTCCAGGACATCAGTTTCTGTCTGAACTGATGGGTGATATACTGGTCATGTCTGACCAAGGTATTCATGGGATCTGACATTCGCGAAACAGCCGTATCGTAGTTACATCCGAAATGACCGGCATAGGAAACAGCCACATCCAGCGGATTGCGAATAATGTAAACAACCCCTGCGGTGGCCTTTTCCGGAATGAGAGGTTTGCCGTTGCAGTTTAAGGAATAGGCATCGTGAATCTTCATGAAAATCCGTTTGTCAGTTTTGGCGGCGATATGCTCATAAACCAAGGGTCTGAGCAGGTCAATCTCATCCATGGTCAGATCCGAGGATTCAATACCCACCGTATCGTCGAACATACTGCGTGAACATGACGTGAGGACGTGACTGAGTTCGTTAATCGAAACCGGCTCTTCTTGGTCACTTAAAAAATTTTCAAGAAAAATCCGCATCCAGGTATTGCCTGATTTGGGGTAGGAGGCTATCCAGAATATCCCTTTTCTCATGACAGACACGCTTCAACCTTATGAATCAGCCCATCCAGATCAAAAGGATGGGGTTTATGGGGTCGTGCGATGTGATAGATGGACACAGCTTCGGCCATTTTTTTACAAAGATCAAAGTGCTGCTGCCGCCTCTTGAATCCATCCAGAAAATTAACTCTGTAGGTATTTTCGATAATGGCTTCGATTTTCTGCATGCCTTTGAATTGACTTATGAGAATATGGGGCTCGTTATGCGTGTCCAACACGAACACCGAATGGACCGGACTCGTCGTGTTCCGGAATTGGCTCACAGGCAGGTAATACTTTTTGAGGGTTTTTCCAAAGCGAACAGATTTTAATAGGCCGACGTCCAGATCGAGTACGCTTAACGTATCTTCCCACAGTTTAAGCTGTTCAAATCCCGGAACGACTCTGGGGCTGCCTTTTTTGTCAATGGAAACAGCACAGATATCATCGGCGAAAAGAGATGTCCCCCGCCGGGCAAACCCGGCGGCCAGCGTAGATTTCCCCCTTCCGGACGGTCCAGTAAACAAAACACACTTTCCATTGATTTCAACAGCACTGGCGTGCAGGGGCAAAAAACTCCGTTGATGCAGTAAGGCTCCCATGACCGAACCCATGAGGAAAAGCCGGATGTCATCTTCATGGGCATTTTGTTCGGGCTTGATGACAATACGGTTCCCGCCGCTGACGAAATATCTCGCAATCCGGTCAACCTTCAGTAGGAAAGCCTCGGGGGATGCCTGGAAAAGGATGCCTTCCTGGACTGCATTGGGCAAATGTTCAGGAACAAGACCATACTCAACAGTCACGTCCACGGTTTTATCCGTCGTTGTGTTTTGGGCAAATGGAATTTCAGTTTTTACGGTTAGGCCGAATAGGCTGTATAGATACCACATAGCACCCTTTATGGTTGGAAACGTTTAAAATAAGCATTGTTTATGAAAATCATGACGGCCTTTGCGGATAAACTCCATCC
>Ga0180007_10003509_pt1 | contig 17403 bp, 15 predicted proteins | sample MM_PC_MetaG_FD_121122 | JGI IMG/M metagenome (GOLD analysis project Ga0180007, IMG submission 121122) | Groundwater microbial communities from the Aspo Hard Rock Laboratory (HRL) deep subsurface site, Sweden - MM_PC_MetaG | ecosystem: Environmental > Aquatic > Deep subsurface > Groundwater... | reverse complement strand
GCCTTCCAGCATGGGGTCGTCGGCGTATTGCGAGAACAGGTCCTCGCGGGTGCGCCAGCCGGCGATGAGCACCGCCACACCGGCCCCGAGCAGGCCGTGGACCATGTGCGAAAGGGCCTTCTCGGTCTCTTCCACGGGCACGCCCAGGTAGCAGTCGTTGGCGCCGAACTCCAGGATGGCGGCCTGGGGCCCCGCCTCCAGCACCTCCGGCAGGCGCAGCAGGCCCTCTGGGGCGGTCTCTCCGGCGACGCCGAAGTTGAGCACCCGGGCGTTCTTTTCGGCGCGGATGAGGGCTGCCTCAAGCTGCGCAGGCAGTGCGTCGGACGGGTTCAGGCCCCAGCCTTCCACGAGGCTGTCGCCGTAGGCGGCGATGGTGATGCGGGCAGGGCTCATGGCTGGCCTTGACCGATCCATTCGCGCATGGAGCGCATTTCGTCGGTCCATTTGGCCGTGGCCAGGCGCATGACCAAGAATTCCTGGTACACGCCGTCAAGCAGCTCCAGGCACTGCTCCACGAGGAAGAGCTTCTCCAGCACGCGGGCGTCCGGGTCCACGTCGTCGCGGTCGTTGGTCTCGATCTTCGGAGTCTTGAGCCCGGAAAGTGAAAAGTCGTTGTCCTTCAGCGTCAACTGCCAGGCCTCGGGGTCGCGTTCGAACCTGAGCTGCGCCCGGCTGACCTTCTTGCCGGAGCGCAGGCCGCTTCTGGCCTCGGTGAGCTCGCCGCTGGGGCTCTTGACCACGGCGGACTCCAGGCCCTCGCCGTCGCCGCCCTGGACGCTCAGTCGCTCTTCCATGCGCAGGTTGAACTCCCGGCCGTCCTTGTCCTTGAACACGCCGCGGCGGGCCTCGGTGACGTGCCACAGCCAGGTCAGGAAATCCTGGCCCAGGATGGTGTTTTCGCGTTCTGCCAGTGCAAGGTCCATGGGTATGCTCCCGGTCTAGACGAAGGTGGAGGGTTCAAGGGCTTCCAGGCGGGCGATGGCGGCGTCTCCGCCAAGCATGCTCGCGGCCAGGAAGAAGGGGGTCAGGGGCTCCAGGTTGAGCCCGAAGGAGAGATTGAAATGGTCCTCGAACAGGGCCTTGGCCTTGGCGTTGGTGCTGCAGAACAGCACGCGTCCGGTCTGCATGTTCCACACGGCGTCGAACACTGCGGGCACGGGCAGGCTGCGGGCGCGCAGGCGCAGCATGACCTGTTCGCGGATCTCGCGGCGGCGGTCCTTGGAGATGAAGGCCTTGCCCTCGGCCTTGGCCTGCTCCAGTTCACTCGCCAGCGCGATCATGCAATGCTTTTTGAACACCGCGGGCGGGATGCGCCGGGTGTCGAGCCTAAGCGCGAAGCACAGGTAGTGCCCCTTCTCCGGCGGGGACTCGGCCCACTCCATGTCCAGCATGTTGTCGATGTTGCACCAGCCGAAGCTGCGTTCGTCGGTGGTGGCGTCGATGTCTCGGAAGGCGTTGTCTTTCAGGTGTTTGTGGGCCTCCCGCCAGAGGGAGTCGGGGATGGCTTCAACCACCCGGTAGCGGGTCAGGCCGAGGCTGGAGGAGAGTATGGGCACTGGGGCCTCCTTGGATGTGCGGTACGGGTCAAGGGCATGGGGGTACCGGGAAACGGGGCCGCTGTCCAGACGCCCTGAGGCCCTTGGCGCCAGCAGCCTCGTGGACGACCTCTGTGGCTGGCGAACCTGCCCGGCTGCCGCACCGCCAGGCCGGGGCTTGCCAAGGTCCGTTCGGGCGCTTACCCTTGGGGCGAACATGAACGACACCGGAGGACCCCCCCCCATGAGCAAAAGCGCTGCGAGCGTACTGGCTGATTTCCTGGAGCAGCGGGCCAAGGCCGTGCGGGCCATCGAGGCCGAGGCCGAGGCCATCATCCACGGCGATGGGCACGTCCAGGGCGACCAGGCCGGATATGTTGCCAAGATGCGCCAGAAGGCCATGCTCCTGGCTGATCTGGCCGGGGATGCCCAGGGTCTGGTCCTGGCGCTGGCCCATCCACAGTCCGACGCCGCCGCAGACCGGCTGGAGCGCTTTTCCCAGAGCGCGGCCACCTCGCTCAAGGTGGGCAGCCCCTTCTTCATGTCCGCGCTGCTCTATCCGGACGAGCACAAGCCGGGCGAGCCCAATGACCTGGAGAGCTATGTGACCGAGGTCCGCAGCTGGGGTTAGCCCCGGCTCCTTCTCCCCATGCGCAAAATCTTCACGCCCGCCCGCCTGCGCCTTGCGGTGCAGGGCGGCTTCACGCTGTTTCTCGTCTGGACGGCCCTTGGCTTCCTGGCCCATGTGCGCTGGGCCCTCGGCCAGGCCGAGGTCTTTGTCCCCAAGCCCCCGGCTGTGGAGGGCTTTCTGCCCATCAGCGCGCTCATCGCGGCCAGGCGGCTCATCTCCAGCGGCTCCTGGGACCCCATCCACCCGGCGGGCCTGACCATCTTCCTGGCCCTCATCGCCATGAGCCTGCTGTGGCGCAAGGGCTTCTGCGGCCAGCTCTGCCCGGTGGGCCTGGCGTCGAACCTCTTGGAGCGCCTGGGCCGCAGGCTGGGCCTGACCCTCCAGACGGGCCAGCGGACCCGGCGCATCCTGGGCATCCCGAAATATCTGCTGTTGGCGGGCTTCGGCTGGGTGGCCTTGTCCATGAGCCCCCAGGATGCGGAAGCCTTCTTGCGCGCGCCCTTCAACATGGTGGCGGACACGCGGATGCTGCTCTTCTTTGAGCACCCCAGCATCGTGACCCTGGTCGTGCTCGGCACTCTGGCCGCCGTGTCCGTGGTCATCCCGGCCTTCTGGTGCCGAGCCTTGTGCCCTTACGGCGCGCTCCTGGGCCTGGCCTCCTGGCTCTCCCCCTGCGCCATCACCCGTGACGCCGAGTCCTGCATCTCTTGCGGCCGCTGCGCGCGAGCTTGCCCCGTGGGCTTGCCCGTGGATGCGTCCCTGCGCGTGACGTCCCCGGACTGCCAGGGCTGCGCGGAGTGTGTGGGTGCGTGCCCGGTGCCGGGTTGCCTGGGCCTGCGCGTGGCGGGCCGGAGGGTTGGGTGGTGGAGCATCGCCGCAGGGTGCCTGGGCGTTCTTGTGGCGGCATCGCTTCTGGCGGACTGGCTGGGCTACTGGCAATCGCCGCTGCCGCCGCAGATGGTCCGGCGCATGCACCTGATCATGCTCGGGCAGCTGCCCGATTCCTGAGGCCTGGGCCGGGCGGTCTGTCTGACGGTTTAACCGGCTGACGGTATGGCTGTTTGGCTGGCTGCGTTCAGTAGTCCAGGGTGTCCAGACGGACCTTGATGTCCGCGTTGGCCTTGCGCCGGGTGAAGCGCGCCAGGCCGTGCCCGAAGCTTGGCTGGAAGCAGAGCTGCCACTGCCCGCCGGACCCGAACCCGCTGATGATCTCGGTCTCCATGCCTGCCCGGAGCAGCACGTCCACCTCGTCGTCCTGGACCGCGGCCAGCTCGTTGAGAATGGCTGGCACCAACCCGCAGCAGACTTCGCGCAGATCGATGATCGGGCGTTCGGGGGTGCGGCTGGTGTCCTGGGCGTCTTGGCGTGGCGGCATGGATGGAATCTCCCTCAGGTAAGGCGCTGGGCGAATGTGCAGCCCTTTCCTGGCCCAAGACGCAGCACCCCGTCAAGCTTCGCCGCAATGTTACGGCTGCGGCCTGGACCGGGAAAACGCAAAGTTCGACAGGAATGCCGGGCACAAGTCTCAGGCCGTAAGGCAGGCGTCAGGAGCGGTCGGGCTCACCCGGCGAATGCCCCAAGCAGCCCAGGCAGGTTGCGGGGGAGTACAGGCGGTCTGTGGCCGGGGCCGTTTCGGCAGGGCGGCAGGCGTGACTCCAAACGCCATGGAAGCCCCCCCTCTCGCCGTGCCCCAAGCTCTCGATGGGCTTACTGGCCGACGGCCTTGCCGCCGCCAGCGCCGGTCTCGGGCTTCTCGCTCTTGCCGTAGGTGACATGGGTCACGGTGCCGGCCTTGCCCTTGATGGTGATGTCGCCGGTCTTGGCGTCTTCGGCCGACACGTCTCGAACGACCACGACGTGGCCCTTGGCCGGAGCCTTTTGCACGCCGGCTGCCTTGTTGTCAGCGGCAGTGTCGTCGGTTTTGGCGGCGGCGAAGGCAAAGGCTGTGAACGCCAGCACCAGGGCCAGGCCCAATGCGAACCTCTTCATGTCATCCTCCTCATTGAACGCTGGCGCCGGGGTGTCCATAAACTTCTGCCCTGGCATCAATGGTAAGCATAAGCAAAGGCTATGCCACCAATAACATCCTAAAATTGCGGAGGATTAAATTATCGACTGGCCACGGGAACCGAATACTGTGAAAATACTGCGCACTCTGCGCAAGAATTCACAGTCCTCTGCCGGGCCTGGTGATGCGGCACAAGAAGCCCTTCAGGTACTCCGTCTCGGGCATGGCCGGGTGGATGGGATGATCCGGCGCCTGGTGGCAGTTGGTGAGGATCTGCAAGCGCACGCCAGCGTCTTTCGCCGCGCCGGAGAGCACTTTGCGCAGATCGTCGCGCCCCACATGCTGGGAGCAGGAGCAGGACACGAAGTAGGCGCCGTCCTCGGCCAGCTCCATGGCCAGGCGGTTCACCGTGCGGTAGGCGCCCAGGCCCTTTTCCATGTCCTTGCGGCGCTTGACGAAGGCGGGCGGGTCCACGCTCACCAGGCCGAAGCTTTGGCCCTGCGCGCGCAGGTCCTTGAGGCCGCCCAGGGCGTCCACGCAAAGGGTCTGCACGCGGTCCGACAGGCCGGAAAGCTCCGCGCTTCTGGCCGCGTATTCCAGCGCCGTGCGCGAGGCGTCCAGACACAGCGCCGAGGATGCGCCAGCGCGGGCGCAGGCCAGGCCCAGGCCCCCGGCATAGGAGAACACGTCGAGCACCCGCCGCCCACCCGCCACTGAGGACGACAGGCTCGCCGCCAGGGCGCGGGTGCCGCGCATGTCGAAAAACCAGCCGGTCTTCTGGCCCCCGGCCAAGGGGAAGACGAAGCGGCAGCCGTTCTCCTCGATCACGGCCTCATCCGGCACCTGCCCGGCGGCGATCTCCACGGCGCGCGGCAGGCCCTCCAGCTCACGGCCCGGCAGGTCGTTCTTGAAGAGTATGCCCGTGGGGCGCAGGAGGTCGGTCAGCGCGCTGATGATGTCCTCGCGTCGGCGCTCCATGCCCGCCGTGCCGATCTGCACGGCCAGCACATCGCCGAAGCGGTCCACCACAAGCCCGGGCAAAAGGTCGCCCTCGCCGAACACGAGGCGGTAGTAGGGCTGCGTGAAAAGACTCTCGCGCAGGGCCAGGGCCGAGGCCAGACGCGAGCGCAGCAGCTCGGCGTCGAGCTGTCTGGTGGCGTCCTGGCAGTACACGCGCCCGGCGATGAGCGCCCCGGGGTTCACGTAGGCGCTGCCCAGCGGCCTGCCCTGGGCCGACTCCACGCGCACGCAGTCGCCGGGGGCAAACCTGGTGAGCGGGCTTTTGGCCACGTCCACCTCGTTGCTGAAGATCCACAAATGCCCGGCCATGAGGCGGCGGTCCTCGCCCCGGCGCAGGGTCAGCACGGGCAGGTTCGTCTGGAGGGTCTGGCCGGTAATGTCTGTCTGGGTATCTGCTGGATGCATTAGCCACGCTCCTTGCGCAGGTTCAGCAGGCGCTGGCCGTAGGCTGCCTGGCCCAGGGACACGCAGGCGTCGTTTGGCGGAAGATCCTTGTGCATGAGCGGTGTCAGTCCGCGCTCGGCAAGGGCTTTGGGCAGTTCCACGGCAAAGGTCAGGTTTTGCATGACCCCGCCGGACAGGGCGACCACGTTGACGCCTTCGCGTTTGGCGAAGCGCGCGGCCATGTTGGCCAGGCCGGTGATGAGGCTGGCGTGGAAGCGCCGGGCGATGACCGGCACGGGCGTGTTCTGCTGCATGTCTTCCAGCAGGGCGCGGAACATGCTGTAGACGTCGAGTTCGCGCGGCCTTTCGTTGCCGCCCAGGCGGCCGGTGCCTTCCTGCTTGATGATGGGGCAGGGATAGACCACGGCGTCGGCAAAGGGGATGCTGAGGTCCTGGGCCTGCTCCAGCACGATGGCCGCCTGCCCCTCGTAGGTCGTGCACAGGGTTAGTCCGAGCATGGCCGACACCGCATCGAAGAGCCGCCCGCAGCTGGAGGTCAGGGGACAGTTGAAGCTCTTGCGCAGGAGCTGCGGCAGGAACAGGCTGGCCTGCTCGTATTGCGGCAGCCAGGGCCAGGCCGGGGTGTTGTCCTCGCCGCTCTGCTCGATGTCCAGCTCCCAGAGCAGTGACTGGGCCAGCCGCCAGGGCTCGTGTACAGCGGCCTCGCCGCCGGGCAGGCTGAACTCGGCCAGGTGCCCCAGGCGGCTGTGGCGCAGGTCCAGGGTGTCCACCAGCAGGCATTCGCCGCCCCAGATGGTCCAACTGGCGGCCATGGCCAGGTTGGGCTGGCTGGGGCCGAAGCCGGTGCCGTCCAGCGCCAGGCAGATGGCCGGGCCCTTGTGCTTGTTCTCGGCCAGCACGGCGTGGGCGTGGGCGAAATGGTGCTGCAGGAAGGTGGCCTCGATGCCGGTCTTGCGGATCATCTCCTGGGCCACGCTGGTGGTCAGGTAGTTGGGGTGCTGGTCGCGCACCACAAGCACCGGCTCGGCCTGCAGGATGTCCTGGAAGTGCTCGCTGATCTCGTGGTGGAAGCCCAGGGTGTCGATGTTCTGCATGTCGCCCAGGTGCTGGCTCACAAAGGCCTTGTCGCCCTTGGTCAGGGTGAGCGTGCACTTGAGCTCCGGGCCCAGGCCCAGCACGCTCGGGCCGGACTCAGGCAGGAACACCGGCTGGGGCGCAAAGCCGCGGGCCCGGCGCAGCAGCAGCGGCTGGCCAATACTGGACTGGTCGGCGCCGGGCTGGTTGGTGCCGGGCACAATGCGCAGCACCGAGTCGTCGGTGCGGATGAGGATGTCGCGGTTGTGGAACATGAAGATGTCAGCGATCTCGGTCAGGCGGGAGAGCGCCTCGCGGTTGCCCAGGCAGATGGGCTCGTCGCTGACGTTGCCCGAGGTCATGACCAGGACGGCGGGCATGTTCTGGCGCTCCTGCTGCAAGAGCCGCTGGAAGCGACGGAAAAGAACGTGGTGCAGCGGCGTGTAGGGCAGCATCAGGCCCACGTGATCGGCATTCGGGGCCACGGCCTCGGCCAGGGGCGCGCCGCGCCGCTTGGGGCACAGGACGATGGGCCGCACATGCCCGGTGAGCCAGGCCTCCTCGGCCGGGCCGATGTGGGCCAGCTGCCGCGCGGTCTCGATGTCCGGCACCATTACGGCCAGCGGCTTGTGCGGCCGCTTTTTGCGCAGGCGTAGTTCCAGCACGCTCTCCTGGCGGGTGGCGTCGCAGACCAGGTGGAAGCCGCCCAGGCCCTTCACCGCCGCGATGCCGCCCTGCATCAGGATGGCCGCCAGCTTGCGCATGGCCTCGTCGCGCCGGGCCACCACCAGGCCGGAGCGGTCGGACAGCCAGACCTTGGGCCCGCAGACCGGGCAGGCGTTGGGCTGGGCGTGGAAGCGGCGGTTGGCCGGGTCCTCGTATTCGCGCTTGCAGTCCGGGCAGAGCGGGAAGCAGCTCATGGACGTGTTCGGGCGGTCGTAGGGTATGGAGCGGGTGATGGTGAAGCGCGGGCCGCAGTTGGTGCAGTTGGTGAACGGATACAGGAAGCGGCGGTCGTTCTTGTCGGTCAGCTCGGCCATGCAGTCCGCGCAGGTGCTGATGTCCGGGCTGATGAGCACGTCGTGTCCGACGCCGCCGGTGCTCTTGTGGATCTCAAAGGTGCTGGCCCCTTCCACTGGGGCGACATCCTGGGTGCTGACGCGCATGATGCGCGAGAGCGGCGGCTGCTCGGGCTCCAGCCTGCGCAAAAACTCGTCCAGGCGGCGTGGGCTGCCCTGGATCTCGATGATGACGCCCTCGGGGGCGTTGCGCACCGTGCCGACCAGGCCCAGGTCCTGGGCCAGCCTGTAAATGTAGGGCCGGAAGCCCACGCCCTGCACCTGGCCGGTGACGGTGATGCGGCGACGGGGGGATATGTCGGGCATGGGCTCTCCTTGGCTGTGGACGTACGTGAGGTGATAGCCAAGGCCGGGGCTCGTGGCAAGGGGACAGACCGCCTGACGCCGGTGTTATCTCAGGGTGTCCAGCAGGCTTTTGACGCGGCCGCGCATGAAGCGCAGGGGCTCAAAGCGCATGGGCGAGAGGTGCGCCTGCACCTCGAAGCCCGTGGCATCGAAGGTCTCGGGTCCGGCCAGGACGAAGCGCGCGGCCAGCGGGTCGGCGCCGGGCAGTTTCTGGATGAGCGCCTCGGTCCAGAGGGGCACGTCCGATGGTTTGAGCCCCAGCAAACCATAGAGCGCGGCGTCCAGGGCCAGGGTGTCCGGCGAACAGCCGAGGAGTCCGAGGGCGAAGGCCTCGCCGTGCACCGGCCCGCCCCGGTGCATGGTCACGATGCCGTCGACGATGCCGATGGCCGGAGGCAGGGCGCGGCGCACGTCGAGCACCAGGCGCTCCATGCGCCCAGAGAGTTCGCCCAGGCGCATGTGGGCCAGGGCCTTGCGGCAGCCGCAGACCGTGCCAAAGAGGTTCTTGGTGCTGGCCGTGACGCGGAACTGGCAGTGGGCCTTGAGCCTGGCCACGCTCAGGATGCGGTCGGCCTCCAGGGCCCGGCGCGACAGCCCGATGGAGCCGCCGTCGGTGAGCTTGAGCGGGGTGGGGCGGTCCAGGGTGGCCACGCGCAGGCCCAGATCGCGCAGGGCCTCGGCCAGCCCGCAGGCCGCAGCCACGCGCCCGGCGCTGCCAAAGGCCGGGGAGTCCGCCACCATGGGCCTGGCCGCGCAGTCCAGCAGGTGCTCGCACACGGCCCGCACCACCTCCGGGTGGGTGCAGGACAGCGCTGCGTTGTTGCGCGAGACCAGGTTCGGCTTGACCAGCACGCGTTCCCCGCGCGCGAAGTCCAGGCCGCAGGCGGTGAGGACGCGCTCCACGGTGTCGCGCAGGGCCGGGCGGTCGTAGCCAGTCTGGCGCAGCAGGGCCACGGGAATGTGCGGGACGTCTGTCAGCATGCCTTGCCATTTAGCCTGAACGCAGCTGGCTTGCAAGTTCTTGCGCAAGCATCGCCGCAGAGGCATTATGCGCCCCGGAGGTCGGCATGGACAGGAAGGTGGAAAAGGCGGTGGCGCCGTTGGTGGAGCTTCGCGCCGCGGGCGTGACGCGCGCAGGCACGGCCCTGCTCTTTCCGCTGGACTTTCGCCTGGAGCCGGGCGCGCGTTGGGCCGTGCTGGGCGCCAACGGCGCGGGCAAGACCACCTTCCTGCGCCTGGTGCGAGGCGAGATCGCGCCGGATTCCGGCTGGACGGATGATGGCAGGGCGGGCGCGACCAGATCGAGTGAGGGCGGCCAGCGCATTTACGATTTTCCCGGCGCGGGCGGTCCGCAGCCCACGCCGCTGGGCCTGCGCCAGCGCCTGGGGCTTGTCAGCGGGGACATGCAGGACGCCTTTGCCGTGCACGGCTGGGCTGCTTCGGGCCTGGACGTGGTGCTCTCCGGCTTTGGCGATGGCCCGCTGCTCTATGCCCCGCCTGAGCCGCAGCAGGTTGCGGCGGCGTCCAGGCTGCTGGAGGATCTGGGGCTGACCGCACTGGCCGGGCGGCGCATGCCGAGCCTGTCGTCCGGTCAGGGCCGCAGGCTGCTGCTGGCGCGCGCCCTGGTCTCCGGGCCGGATGTGCTGGTGCTGGACGAGTGCCTGGAGGGGCTCGACGCCCCCGCCCGGAAGGAATTTCTTGCCCTGCTGGACCGCGCCTGCGAGGCCTCGCCGAGGCTGGCCGTGCTCTTCGCCAGCCATCGCCTGAACGAACTGCCCGGTTGTTTGACCCACGCCCTGGTGCTTCAGGCCGGGCGGGTGTTGCAACGGGGGGTGCTGGCCGAGGTCCTGCCCAGCCCGGCCGGAACTGCCGAGTCCGCCATCACGGTCGTTGCCACGCCCGTTGCCGAGCACTGTAGCGCCGAAGCGACCGCTCCCGCGCCAGCGCCAGTGCGCCCGGACCATCTGGTCCGCATCACGGGCGTTAGCGTCGACATCGACGGCGCGCGCATCCTGCACCAGATCGACTGGACCATCCGCCCGGGCGAGCAGTGGGCTGTGCTGGGCCCCAACGGCGCGGGCAAGAGCACGCTCTTGTCCCTGCTGGCCGGGACCATTTGGCCATCAGCGGTGGACGGGCCGCCGGGCCTGGTGGAGTACGGCTTCGCCGCACCGGAAGAGAATGTGGATGACGTGCGGCGGCGCATCGGCATGGTGTCTGCGGCCATGCAGGCCGGGTTTCCCTATGACCTGCCGGTGCGTGAGGCCGTGGCCAGCGGGCTTGACGGGTGCCTGGACGTGTTCCGCGAGCCGGACGCCGCAGGCTGGGCGCGGGTGGGGCGCTGGCTGAAGTTCTTCGGGCTGGCCGAGTTGTCCGCGCGGAGCATCCGCAGCCTGTCGCGCGGGCAGCTGCGGCGGGTGCTGCTGGCTCGCGCCATGGCCGGAGAGCCCGCCCTGCTGGTTCTGGACGAGCCCATGGCCGGACTGGACCAAAAGGCGCGCGCGGCGGCGCGGGAGCTGTTCGACCGCCTGGCAGCACGCGGCGTGCCCCTGGTCATGGTCACGCACCACGAGGCCGACCTGCCGGACTGTCTCCAGTCAGGCCAAGGCAGCCGTGTGTTGGCTTTGCGCGCGGGGCGCGTGGAGTTTTGCGGGGGGCGGGAGGCGTTTCAAGAATGGAAGGCGGCCCGCAGAACGGGCCGCGCTTCCTCGAAGATTTAGCTGTTTTTGCTGATGTACACGCTGCGGATGCGCGGGGTGGGACGCACGGCTCTGCCGTAGCCCTGATGCCGCTTCTGCTCATTGCCCGCGCGCATGATCTCCTGGCCCAGGGAGCGCCGCAGGCGCGTGGCCTCGTCGATGATCCGGGCCTGCAGGGTCTTGAGCTCCAGCAGCTTGGACAGCAGGGAATCCAGGCACTCCCCTTCCGGGGCGTCGCTGGTGTCCTCGGCCAGGACAGCGTCCATGACGTCGCCGCGCCCGAAGGCCAGCTCTTCGGCCTTGTCCACATCGCCAGCGGCAAGGTGGGCCAGTTCCTGGTTCCCCATCTCAATGGCCTGGTCGAGCAGAGTGAGGGCCGCGTTCATGGGCGTTACTCCCTGCCAGAGGCCCGAACGTCTTCACGCAGCTGCGCGACGACCTTCTTCCAGCGGTTCACGGCGGGGAGGAACTCGTATTCCAGCAGGTCGGCCAGGAGGATCCAGTCCTCGTTGCCCATGACCGTGGTCATCTCCGAGAACAGGTTGGAGAGCTGGTCGCTGGCTTCCATGAATTCGCGGTAGTCCTTGAGGGCGAATTCGCCGCGCAGGATGCTGATCATGCCGATGAAGTCGCGGGTCACATCAACCAGGTCCTGGTAGGTCTCCAGCGCCTCGGCGTCGTCGGCCTGGCGGAAGAGCTCGGCCACGCGGCTGGCGCCTTCACCCATGAGGGTGACGACCTTGTAGAGCTCGCGGGTGATCTCCACGGCCACCTCGCCCACGGGCATGGTGCGGATCTCCACGGTCTTGAGGTCGCTGATGTCGATGTCCTCGGACTGGTGCGGGTAGATCTCGGAGAAGGGCTCGTTGTTGATGAACACGTCGGTGACGACGCGGTCATGCAGCAGCCCGTCTTCCATGACCTTGATGAAGACCTGGTCCAGGTTGGTGAAATTCGCGAAGTCCAGTTCGCTTTTCTGTCCGTCTATGAGCAGCATGTGCCCCTCCTTGGGTTCAGCGTTGGGATCTTTTTACTGGTCTGTCCAGTCGTATACCCGCCTTATGCATGGTCCGTGCCAGAGTCGATGGCGCTGCGCAGGGCGTCTATGAGCGCCCGGAAACGCGCGGTCAGCGCCAGTATCTCGGACATGTCCAGACCCGGGCGCTCGGACTCGAACATCCACAGTGAGGAAAGCATTGTCAGGCGCGGGTCGGCGCTGAGCGCGCTCTGCACCCGCTGCCAAGTCGCCAGAAACTTCGCCTGGACGCTTTTAAGCGGGCTTTGGCCAAGGAGCTGGCCCTGGCGCTCCAGCAAGAAGAGAAATTCCGAGGCCGCGCTCAGCGCGCCGGACAGGGGGCCCGCCGTTTCCTTGGACAATACCGTTGATGGCCCGGCAGGTTTTGCAGCCATGTCCAGGGGCTCCCCGTCAAGATATCGACGATACAGGACGCGCTGCAGGCGGATGAGCCGGGTACGGTCCTGACCCTCGTGGCCGGAGAGGGAGACGAGGTCCATGAGCCCGTCCGCGCCACTGCCGGAGTTGATGACCGTGCGCCAGACGCGGGCGCCGCCACCGCTCATGCCGCCGCTCAAGACCTCGTGTGTTTCGCCGTTGCTGCTGCCCGCGCCGCGAAGCATGGTCAGGGCCAGCCCGAGCACGCTGTCCGGGTCGATGGCCTGGCGGCAGGCTTCGTTCCTTTCGCAGGTTTGGCCAAAGCCGCAGGGGTGGCAGTCCATGTCCGGCTCCAGGCAGATGCTGCCGGGCAGGTACGGGCCGGTGTCCCAGGGCTGGGCCGTGGCCAGAAATAGGGCCAGGCAGGGCACGCCAAGACCGGCGGCCAGGTGCATGGTGCCGGTGTCGTTGGTGACGAGCAGGCGGCAGGCTGCAAGCACGGCAGCCAGCTCCGGCAGGCCGGTCTGGCCCAGGAGGTCGATTACTGGTGTGGGGACGGGCGTATTCAGCAGGGCGCGCAGCCGGTTGCCGAGGTCTTTCTCCTCGGCCGTGCCAACCAGCACCGGGGCGTACCCGGCCTGCGAGAGTCCGCGCGCCACCTGGGCGAAGCGTTCCACGGGCCAGCGCCTGCGGTTCTCGGACGCGCCGAGCTGCAGGGCCACGTAGCTCTTTGCCGGGGCCGTTGGCAGGGCGTCGTGCAGGCGTTTCAGGACGTCGGCGCGGGCCTCCCCGGTCGGGCCGCGCAGGCCGAAGCTTGCGCTTTCGCCGCCGGGCGCGCCGCACAGGCCGCTGATGCGCCGGAAAATATCCACGATGTTGAAGGGGCTGGCCCCGCGCGAGGAGGAGGCCAACTGCAGGAAGGCCGCCCAGGCGCTGGTGTCGGCGTTGAAGCCGTGGTCGTCCAGGGCGAAGCCGCGCAGCTCCGCCGCGCCCAGCGACATGGCCATGAGCCGCGCGGGCTCCGATGGCGTCAGGTTGATGACGAGATCCGGGGCGAACTCGTGGCGGATGCGGTCGATGGCCTCGCGATACACCGCCAGGGCCAGCCGCCAGTCCTGGTCCAGCCGGGCCAGCAGGCGCGCGCCGGGCAGGGGGAAGACGCCGTCCAGCCCCTGCATGAGGTTCGCCGCCGGGGCGAAGTTATCCAGGCAGGCCAAGGCCACGCGGTGCCCCTGGACCTTCAGCCCGGCCACGGTGGGCTGGGACTGGAGCAGGTCGCCCAGTCGGGTCATGTTCATCACAAGCACGTTCATTGGCGCTCCGGCAGAATTTTCATCTTCTAAATGTAGAAGCAAGAATCCTGCCGAGGCGCGAGCCTGGCACCGCCGGGAGCCGACCGCCGCCGTTCGCCGCAGGCCCTCCCGGCGAACGGTAGAAATCGGCGGGTGAGTGTTCATCTGGCCTTACAGGGTGCTCACCGTCTCAATTGCGCCGCTCGGCGAATTGCCATGGCGCAGGGGTTGTTTTTTGTTTTAGTCCCTGAATCGAAGACGGCGCGCGGTGGCTTTGGGCGGTCCAGGACCCCGGCGTCGGCACAAATCAAGGAGGGACCAACATGAAAAAAGACCCGGACGCCATCCTCAACTCGACTGAGTTCAAGGCTCTGGTCGCCAGGCAGTGGTCCGTTTCGGCGGTCCTGTCCATCATTATGCTGGGCGTGTATTTCGGCTTCATCCTGGTGCTGGCCTTTGACAAGGGTCTGCTCGGCGGCATGATCACCCCGGGCCTGAGCGTGGGCATTCCCATCGGCCTGTTCGTCATCCTGCTGGCCTGGGGGCTCACCGGGGTCTACGTGTACTGGGCCAATGACAAATTCGACAGCGCCGTGAACGCCATCCGGCAGAGCCTCAGGAGGGATTAGGAATGGACCAGTTCACCACAACCATCGGCCAGCCGAACATCACCTCCATCCTGTTCTTCTTCGTCTTCATCACGGGGACGCTGTTCATCACCTACTTCGCTGCCAAGAAATCCAAAACCACGGCCGACTTCTACGCTGCAGGCGGCGGCATCTCCGGCTTCCAGAACGGCCTGGCCCTGGCCGGCGACTACATGAGCGCCGCGAGCTTCCTCGGCATCGCCGGGCTGGTGTCCCTCAAGGGCTACGACGGCCTCATCTACTCCATCGGCTTCCTCGTGGGCTGGCCCATCATCATGTTCCTCATCGCCGAGCCCTTGCGCAATCTCGGCAAGTACACCTTCGCCGACGTGGTGGCCTACCGCCTGTCGCAGAAGCCCGTGCGCATCGCGGCCAGCATCGGCTCGCTCATGACCGTGTGCTTCTATCTCATCGCGCAGATGGTGGGCTCCGGCGCGCTCATCCACATGGTGTTCGGCCTGCCGTATGAACTCGCCATCGTGCTCGTGGGCGCGGTGATGATCTGCTACGTGCTCTTCGGCGGCATGCTCGCCACCACCTGGGTGCAGATCATCAAGGCCTGCCTGCTGCTCACCGGCGCAACAGCGCTCGTGATCATGGTCATGGCCAAGTTCAACTACAACCCGGTGGAGCTCTTCGCCGCGGCCCAGGCCAAGTACGGCGACAAGGTGCTGGCCCCCGGCGGGCTCGTGTCCAACCCCTGGGACGCCATCTCGCTTGGCCTTGCGCTCATGTTCGGCACGGCCGGCCTGCCGCACATCCTCATGCGCTTCTACACCGTTCCCGACGCCAAGGCCGCCCGCAAGTCCGTGTTCGTGGCCACCGGCTTCATCGGCTTCTTCTACATCCTGACCTTCATCATCGGTTTCGGCGCCATGGTTCTGGTGGGCCAGGACGTGATCTCCGGCATGGACAAGGGCGGCAACATGGCCGCGCTGCTCCTGGCCGAAGTCACCGGCGGCACGGTGTTCCTTGGCTTCATCGCGGCCGTGGCCTTCGCCACCATCCTCGCCGTGGTGGCAGGCCTCACGCTGGCTGGCGCCACCACCTTGTCCCACGACCTCTATGTGAACGTGTTCCGGGGCGGCAAGGCCAACGAGCAGGAGGAAGTGCGCGTGGCCAAGATCGCCACCCTCTGCCTCGGCGTGCTGGCCGTGGTGCTCGGCCTGGTGTTCAAGGGCCAGAACGTGGCCTTCATGGTGGGCCTGGCCTTCGCCATCGCCGCCAGCGCCAACTTCCCGGCCCTCTTGCTCTCCATCATGTGGCGCAGGTTCAGCACCATGGGCGCGGTGTTCTCCATCGTCACCGGCACGACCCTGGCCGTGGTGCTCATCGTCATCAGCCCCACGGTGTGGGTGAGCGTGCTGCACAACCCCACGGCCATCTTCCCGCTCAAGAACCCGGCCCTCATCTCCATGACGGGCGCTTTCCTCGCCGGTTGGTTCGGTTCCATAATTAAGCGTGACGAACGCGCCGAATCGTTGTACCCTGAACAGAAGGTCCGCAATTATCTCGGCGTGAGCGTGGAATAACCAAAAATCGAGTGTGGAGTGGGCCTTAAATGAGAGCTGGATGAATGACGCGATAGTCACCTTTCTCAAGGCTGCACTTCCCTTCTCCCTCCTGCCCCAGCGCCTGCTGGGGTCGGAGGGAGACTCTTTTTTGACCCGGCACCTGGCCGCGGGCGAGGAGGTCCTCACCGCCGGCACCATGCCGGATGCCGCCTGCGTGGTGCGTTCCGGGTCGCTTGAGGCCACCTACGCCCAGTGCCTGACGCTCACGCTTCTGCCGGGCGACATGCTGGGCTGCGAGGCCGCGCTGCCCTCGGGCCAGGGGGCGGAGACGGGCCTCTGGGACGTCCGCGCTGCCGAGCCCTCCGAACTCATCCTGATCCCTCTGGATGCCCTGGCCCGGCTCATGGACGACGAAATGTTCTCCCGCTCGCTCATCGCCAAGGCGGGCGGCCTGGCCGCCGCCGCGGACCGCGCCAGGCACCAGTCCTGCAAGCCCGGCCCGGACCCTTTCCTGCGCCTGCGCGTGGGTGATGTGTCCTGTGCGGCCCCGGTGTTCGTTGCGTCTTCGGCCAGCGTGGCCGAGGCCGCGCGCGTCATGGCGAAAGCCCAGGCCACCTCGGCCCTGGTGCGCGCCCAGGACAAAAACAGCGACATGAACAACGGCGCGGTGCTGGGCATTTTGACCGAGCGCGACGTGCTGGCCAAGGTGGTGGCTGCGGGCAAGGACGCCGAGACCCTGCCCGTGACCGAGGTGATGACTCCGGGGCTGGTCACGGCCAGGCCCGAGGAACTGCTCATCGAGGCCTTTTCGCGCATGGTGCACCACGGCATCCGCCGCCTGGTGCTGCTGGATGAATCCGGGGCGCACGCTGGCGTGCTGGGCGAGCGCGACATGCTCTCCGCGCGTGGGGAGAGCCCCCTGGCCCTGGCCTCGGAGATCGCGGCCGCCACAGCGCCGGGACACCTGACCCGCACCTTTGAGCGGCTGCACCGCATGGCCGGGCGCAGCGTGGCCGAGGGCATCACCAGCGACGCCGTGGGGCGGCTCATCAGCGAGATGCACGACCGCATCATGGCTCGGGCCTGGGAGATGGTCCTGGCCGAGCTTGGGCCCGCGCCCGCGCCCCATGCCATCATGGTGCTGGGCAGCCAGGGCCGCCGCGAGCAGTTCTTGGCCACGGACCAGGACCTGGCGCTGGTGTTTGATCCGCCAAGCGGCAGCGGCCCGGAAGTGGCGGCCTGGTTCGAGACCCTGGGCGAGCGCCTGACGCAGGTGCTGCTGGATGTGGGCTTTCCGCCGTGCAAGAACCGCATCATGCTGGACAACCCGGACTGGCGCAAAAGCCTGGACGGCTGGCTGGATCTCTTTGACAACATCGCCGAGCGGCCCGACGCCGAGGGCATTTTGAAAGCCTCGCTCTTGTGCGACATGCGGGTTGTGCAGGTGCCCGGGGCCGGAAACGACGGCCTGAACGTGCGCCTGCGCGAGGCCATGACCAATCGCCTGCGCAAGAGCCTGGTGCTGCTTAAGTTCATGGCGCGCGAGGCGGTGCGCTTCAGCCCGCCGCTGGGGCTGTTCGGCTCGTTCTCCACGAAAAAGGACGTCGAGGGGCGGGGCTGTCTGGACATCAAGCGCGGCGGCGTGTTTCCCATCACCCAGGGCGTAAAGACCCTGGCCCTGGACCACGGCCTGGCCGAGACCGGCACCTGCGCGCGCCTGCGCCTTTTGCACCGCACCGAGGCGCTGTCCGTGCCCCTGGC
>Ga0180007_10003507_pt1 | contig 17411 bp, 17 predicted proteins | sample MM_PC_MetaG_FD_121122 | JGI IMG/M metagenome (GOLD analysis project Ga0180007, IMG submission 121122) | Groundwater microbial communities from the Aspo Hard Rock Laboratory (HRL) deep subsurface site, Sweden - MM_PC_MetaG | ecosystem: Environmental > Aquatic > Deep subsurface > Groundwater... | reverse complement strand
GGGGTGCGGAAACTGGTGAACTGATGACTAAAATACACGAATGTAGTGCCACTACGAAATTTTTAAAGATGTAACATATTGGTTGTACTGGAAAAATAATTTATGCTGTTAAATATGGGTTAACAACCGTTCGCTGCGCTTTGTTTCGAGTCGTTTCATTTTTTACCCTGAAGGGCAAAAACAGGCTCTCACAGAACTTTCTGCAACGCTGGCAGGTCCTGGCGCTGGGCGGTGCGCAACTTTTCCTCCTGCAGACGGCCAAGAGTGATCACTAATGACTCGCCGGTTTTAGCCGCGACCTTACACCAGTTTTTGATCTCCTTGGCGAGAACCTCTTCGCCAACACCCTTTGATCTGCCGGTCTTTTCAACCTGGTTGTCCATATAGCCGGAATTGATAAAGGTCCACATCTGATTATGCTGGGATATGATGCCGGTATGCCCCCGGGTCGGGGTGGAAAAGGAGAGGATGTACCCTTTTTGTAAAAACGGCGCCATCTCGTTATAGATCTTGCCGGCAACCTTTTCGACGTTTTCCACAGTGTTGAGACTTGTGGTAAAGACTTTTTCGCCTGACACTTCAATCAACCCTTCACCGGTCATATAGGCGTTTTCAGGCAGGCCTTTGCTTTTTGCCATCTGCACGAGCTGATCCTGCAGGCCCCCGCGGCCCACATACTTTACGCCCATCCGGCTCAAACCGCGCACCACCAGCCCGTAACAATCGATTTCCCGGTAGGATTTACCCAGATAGGACTGCACCGCCCGCACCAGATTGGAGGAAAACGGATCAGACAGATTTCCCGCGGCAGCAGAAAATTGTTCGGCAGGTGCTGTCACGGCCGCTGATTCCTCAGGGGCTTCAGCCATCTGCAGAGGGGCACTCTGCTGCCAGCTTAATTCCAGTGTCTGCGGATCAATGAAAATTTCCTCGCCGGCCTGAATGCTGGTAAAAGCCTTGCCGCGGTTAATATCCGCCTGGAGAATCCGCCAGGCATCTCTGCCATATTGCGGGTTCTGCAGCAGCAGATGGGAAACCGTGGTGTTTTCCCGCTCAAGCCGGCCGATCAATATTTTTTCACCGCTCTCCCTTCCTGCTTCTCCTCCGGTGCCCGCCGTCAACACAGCAGGGACCGCACCGGCAGTGTCAAAGCCGCTGACCTTCGCTTCCTCTCCCTGAGGCTTTGATGATTGAACAGCATACTGTGCTGTCCGGGAATCCGCAGCGCTATTGTCCCCTTCCCAGATCAGCTCACGTGTCTGACTGTCGATGAATACCCTGGTGCCGGGTTGCATCCTGTCATAGTTTTTCTGCGCATTCCTTTCGGAATAAATGATCTTCCATGTATCGTCGTGGAATTGACTGTTGTTGATCAGAATGTCGGAGACAGTGGGTTGCTCGTTTGAAATGACGCCAATGGGCAGAATTTCTCTTTCGGATACGGTTACGGGATTCTTAAAGGTATTGGCCTCTGCCAGGACTTCTGCAAAGGAAGCTGCAGCGGATGGTGATTTGCCAAAATATTGCTTGTGACAGATCGATTCCACGATTTTCGAGGATTGAATTCTCATGGCAGTAACCCGGATATTGAAGTTGCAGCGGCAATCAGTAGGGTTTCACTCTCTTCGTTTACCGTATTATAACAAAACGTCAAGCAGATTTCGCGCCACCTTTCCGTCCTGGCGGGATATGTGCTGTATTTTTCGCATAACAGGCCAATTTCATGATTTTTTTGCCATATTTCACAGATATACAGCAGGCAGCAAGGTCAATAATTTGACGATGTACCGGTAAAGATGACTTACTTCCGCGCCGAAAAAGCGGCAGATTTTTCCCCCTGCCGCCCTCACTCGCTGCCGGTCAACAATACCCTTGCCATGGGCCATGCGCTTATGCTAGGAATATTGCTGCACTGGATCATCATTTACAGGGATTTGCATTATCAAGCCGTCACAGCGACGAATTATCAGCCTGAGTTAGGTAAAAATGGGGAGGTTGACCACTACGATGCCGGCGCCATTGCCACCTGTTGCCTACGATGAGGTCGCAAAGCTCTACGACCTGCGCTACACTGCCGGTCCGGTGGGTGTCACCGAAATTCTCGGGTCCTGCGCTGCCCGGGTCCGCGCCACCAAGGTTCTTGAGGTGGGTTGCGGAACCGGCCACTGGTTGAGCATGCTTGCGGGGCGCGCGACCCTTTACGGACTGGATTATTCCGCCGGCATGCTGGACAAGGCCAAGGCAAAGTCCGACGCATTTCTTCTCTGCCGGGGGAAGGCCTCGCACCTTCCTTTTGCCGCTGCCGCCTTTGATTTCGTTTACACTGTCCATGCCATTCATCATTTCAACGGGCCGAGACATTTCATCAAACAGGCCTATCGCCTTCTCCGGCCCGGAGGGTTGCTGGCCATCATTGGCATGGACCCGCATCTCGGGCAGGACAAGTGGTATGTTTACGACTACTTCCCCGGCACCCGGCAGAGGGACCTGCGGCGCTATCCGTCCTCGGCAGCTCTGCTTGGCCTGATGAGGGAGGCTGGTTTTGTCGGATGCGAGCGCCTCTCCGGCGCCCGCCTGCAACAGGATTTCGCAGGAGTTGAGGTCCTGCATGATCCCATTCTGCAGAAAGACGGGGCCTCGCAGCTCTTTCTCCTGAGCGACGATAATTTTGCCGCCGGCATGGCACGGATCAGAGCAGCCCTTGCCGGAGCGGCGGCAAGCGGCAGAGAAATCATCTTTCCGGCGCACATCAGCCTGCCCGCCCTGATCGGTTTTGTGCCGGAGAAAACCAGCTGATCCGCTGCCGGCACCGTGCCGCTTACTGCAGGGTGCGGAAAAAGTTGAATGAAGCCTGTGAGCGGTCCCTGCTTTTGCCGGCAAAGGTTTTGCGCAGCGCCGCCATTTCCTTTTTGTGCAGATGAACAAAGGAGAGATCAACCAAGGCAAAATCAAAACCCGCCTCCTTTAATTGAGCAAGCTGGTGAAAGAGTGAAAAGGGCTTATCCGGCAAGGCCAGGGTCTGCCCCCATTTCCGGACAAGTTCAAACCGCTCGTTCTTGGGGCTGATGAAGGTTTTGTTGAACTGAAAAAAATCAGGCTGCAGCCGGGCCGTAAAGAGCGGTGGCCGCCCGAAGACGACGAGACCTGCCCGGCTCTTCTTCTTATGGGCGCATACCTTTTGCAGGGCCTCCCTGTCAGCCTCTATGGAAAGCAACACCGTATCGACCCCCATTTCCCGCAGCAGCCCCACGGCCAAGGAATTCAGGACATTCAGGGTATAATCGGCGCACAATTCGGGTTGAGCGGCGGATGGCCGTCTGCCGGCCTCGCCTGCCTTGACGTCCGGAGCCCGGAACAGCTGCAGCTGGCCGATATGGCCGACCATCCATTGCCGGAAACCTTTGCGGACAAGATCTTTAACCGACTGCCGGTAAAAGGGCACATCATCTTCCAGGATCACCGGCGGCAGAACCCAGGTGATTGTTTTCAGCAGATGCTGCTGGGATTTTTTCTGCTGCTGGAGCTGCTTAAAGCTCTCCCGGTCAAGGGTCACCAGCAGCCGCTCCGGCCTGTCGATAACCGCCTGGTTGAGCAGACGCAGATCGCCGCCCCTGAGCCAGACCGGCAGCCCGGCCGGCTTGCCCTGCCTGCCAACGGGAACCTGTCTGCCGCGGGAAGCCGGGCGGTGCGGCAATGCCGCCGACCCCAGGGCCAGGGCCTTGAGAACGGTCTGCGCCCTCCCCTGTTTGCCGGCCTTTTCAATCATTTTTTTGAATTGCGCAGGCGGCGTCAGCCTGCTTTTGCGGGCCTCCATCTGCCTGCGGCTCCGCACATCCACCTTGTAGAGGGCGTCCCCGGCCTCCGCCTGCACCCCGGGCATGAAGAGCGAAACCGCCTCCCCCTTTTCGCCCCGGGCAAGCTGTCTGCCGTCCCGCCGGATCTCTTTGACGGTAAAGGAACTGCGCTCACCGCTTTTCTCCTGATGCAGGCGCACCCTGTCGCCCGGCTCCACTGTCTCCTGCAGCACCACCGAAACCCACCCCCCCTTAGCCGCAGTCACCCGGCCAAGATAATGGCCGATATTGCCGGTCTGAAAAGGGGTGATGGCATCAGCCGGCTGGGGTGAGGAAAAATAGCCGCTGGTCGGCCTGCGTCCCATGGCGTCATAGAGCAGGCCGCGCACCTGGGGCAGGACGTCGACCGCATTGTCACCTGCATCAATTGCCTTGCGGTAGGCCCTGACCACCGAACCGACATAGCTTGCGCTGCGCATCCGTCCTTCAATCTTGAAGGAAACCACACCTGCGTCGGCAAGCTGGGGCAGCAGCTCGACCGCCTCCAGATCATTCATGGAAAAGAAATAGCCGGGCTGTTGCCCCCTGCCGGCATCCGCCCAGCTGTAACGCCGGCGGCACGGCTGCACGCAGCGGCCCCGCAGTCCGCTCTTGCCGCCCAGATAGCTGGAAAAAAGACACAGTCCGGAATAGCTGAAACAGAGGGCGCCATGGACAAACACCTCGAGCTCCACCGGGCACTGCGCATGAATCTTTCTGGTTTCGGCCAGGGTCACCTCACGGGCCAGCACCACCCGTTTAAAACCCATGTCGGCAAACTGCTGAACGGCAAGAGAGTTGTGGGCGCCCATCAGGGTGCTGGCGTGCAGAGTAAAGGAGGGGAAATATTTTCTGACCAGGGCGTACAGCCCCAGATCCTGGATGATCAGGGCATCGGGAGCGAGCTGTTCCAGCAGCGCCAGCAGCTCCACCAGTTGGGGAATCTCGTCCTCCTTCACCAGGCTGTTCATGGCCAGATAGACTTTGACCCCGTTCCTGTGGCCGTAATCGATCATGGAGGCCAGCTCCTCCGGGGTAAAATTCTTTGCCAGGGCGCGGGCGTTTAAGGCGGGGGCGCCGATATAAACGGCATCAGCTCCTTCCTCGACAGCAGTGGCAAAGACATCAAGAGATCCGGCCGGGGCAAGGAGTTCGGGCTTTTTAACCAAAGCCCCTTTCATGCTTCATCAACAGGCAGAATGAAGAAAAAGTTGTTTCCTTCCTCCGTTGTTTCGTAACCTGCATCGCCGCCATGCATTTCCACCACCTGTTTGACAAAGGTGAGTCCGTGGCCGGTGCCTCTCTGCCGGACGCTGTTCTTGCCCCGGAATCCTTCCGTATAGATGGCTGCGGCATCTTCACTATCAAGGTGGGGGCCGGTGGTAAAAAAATTGAATTTGATCCCCGACATCCCCGTGCCGAAATAATCATGCAACACCTTGCGGCCATAGGCGATGGCCTTGCGGGGCCGGCCGGCATGATCAATAACCGCTTCCGTGTATTTCACCGCATTGGAAAAGTAGTTGGCATAGACCTGGGACAACAGGCCGATGTCAACCCGCAAGGCAATCTGCTCCAATGACATGTCGATCGGCCTTTCGATGGTGATTCCCTGGGACTCAAGCCTTCTGGCGAATTGTTCAAGCTGGGGGAGAATAATCTCCTTTTCCACAAAACATTTTTTGGAATGGAGAACGAGATGCCCTTTTTCAAAATGATCGCGGCGGAAAAGGCTTTCCAGAAAAAGGCTGCAGTTGCTGTGATGCCTGAGCATTTCCTGGTGATAATCGATCAGATCCTGGTGTAGATAGGACAACTTCTTTAAGATATCCTCGTATGATGAACCGTTCATCTGTATGGAATTCTTCATGTTTTTCATCTTCTTCTCAAGCTCTTCCACATCACGGATTTTGCTGCGGATCCGGTTGAAAAGATGTTTGAAGTACATGTTGGGGATAATGACATTATGCTCAATATCCATGACCAGATTGTTGATAAACTTGAGATGCTTAATATTCTGGATGGTGATACGGCGGTTATAGAGATTAAAACCGATACGGTTGGCGAATTTACAGAGAAAAAACTGTTCCTGGGATGTTAATGCATGAGTGGCTTCAACTTCAAGCATGCCCAGCAGCAGCTCCTTATCGTTGGGAGGTTGTGGGGTCGCCTGCATCATTTTACTGATAATGGGTACAACAAAGGCCCCCTCGATGGCATACATGTTATCACAGAGGATGATATGGTCCGGGGCTGCCGCCGCCCCGGCATCCTGCAAGCCGTGCGTGCTGTCGCAGACAAACTCCAGCGCATGGGTCGCCTCATTTACCAGATACAGCCTTGCCTCCACCCCCATGAACTCCTGGAGAACTGCGACGCTGATCAGATAATAATCCTCAAGAGTGTTGTATTCCTGGGCCAGGTCGAAAAACGTCTTGAGAATATCGTTCTGCACCTTGCTGAAATTATAACGCTCATAATCAGCTTTCTTCTGCGCAATACGCTTATTGATCTCTTCCACCCGTTTGCACCTCTTATTTATCTCTTCCATGGCGTCCGGTCATCAGTCAGATTCCAGCACAACTTCATCCCTTCCCCCTTTTTCCTGGAGAACGACATGGACATGATCCGTGAGGTTTTCGTGGACATCAAGCCCCCAGTAATTCGGCTGAATCGGCAGCTCCCTGCCGCACTGCCGGTTGATCAGCACGGCAAGCTGGATGAAGCGGGGCCGGCCCAGATCCATAATGGCGTCAAGGGCGGCGCGGATCGTTCTGCCGGTATAAAGCACATCATCAACCAGGATCAGGGTATATTCTTCCACGGAAAAAGGGATCTCTGTCTTTTTGACAATGGGATTCTGGCTGACAAGACTCCAGTCATCGCGGTAAAGGGTGATATCCAGGTAGCCCACCGGCAGCTCCAATCCCTCATGCTCTTTGATGATCTTCCGCAACCGGTCCGCCAGAAAAACCCCGCCGGTATGGATGCCGATCAGGGCAAGCTTCTTGATACCCCGGTTGTCTTCCATCATCTGCAGCGCCATCCTGGTCAGTGAACGTTCGATGTCAGGCGCGATCATAATCGTTGTATTTTTTTTTGCCACTTCTGTCTCCTTGCTCTATCGCCCGTTAACGCCAGAAGGCGTCAATACCTTTTTCATGCACGAGATTGATCGCTGCGGGATATGCCTCGCACTCCGCCTCAAACACCTTGTGAGCGATATCATCCGGCGTGTCATTATCAGCCAGCTGCACACATTTCTGCACAACGATGGGCCCCTCATCATACACCTCATTGGCAAAATGTACGGTGCAGCCGCTCACCTTCACCCCCCGCTGATGCACGGCCCGGTGCACCTTCATGCCATAATAACCGGCGCCGCAGAAAGAAGGGATCAGTGAAGGATGGATGTTGAGCACATTTCGCTTCAGATGGGCGGGAGGCTCATACAGTTTGAGAAACCCGGCCAGGAGAATCAGTTCCACATCATGATCGCTTATCAGCTGATTAATGGCGGCGTTGTCGGCAACGTGAAAGGCGGGATAGCCATAGTTGCGGGCTTTTTTGAGACCAAGGGCGTCTTTCACATTGGAGACGACAAGCACGATGCTGCCCTGCATGGTGCGGTCTGCGATTCTCGCATGGAAATTATCCAGGGTGCGGCCGCTGCCGGAAAGAAAAACTGCCATTTTCATGCTTGTCTCTCCTCAGGCAAAATAAGGGTTTTTGTCAACATCGACCTTGTCGAGCCAGGCGGAAATCGCCGTATCGTATTTGCTGGTCAGGGCAAAAACCTTGGCGCAGAGTCGGAAACGGGTTTTCAAGGTGGTGTTGCCATGTTCTTTGATTTCAGCGATGACAGCCGGATAATCGGCAGGATCAACAATGACCGTCACATCCTGGAAGTTTTTGGCCGCAGCCCTGAGCATGGTCGGCCCGCCTATATCAATATTCTCAATGGCGTGGGCCAGAGCACAGTTCGGGTCTGCCGTGGCCTTGTCAAAGGCATAGAGGTTGACCGCGACAATATCAATGGCCTGCAGGCCATGCTCCTTCATCTGCCGCAGATGGTCCGGATTGCCTTTCTGGGCCAGAATGCCGCCGTGCACCTTGGGATGGAGGGTTTTTACCCGGCCGTCAAGCATCTCGGGGAAACCGGTGAACTCGGAAACATCCTTGACTTTGATGCCGCTGTCACGCATTTTTTTGGCGGTGCCGCCGGTGGAAAGTATCTCGATGCCCATACTTTCAAGCTCTCTGGCAAAACCTTCAATTCCTGATTTATCCGTCAGGCTGATAAGCGCCCTTTCAGCTTTTTTCATAACTTTCTCCCTCAAATTGTATTATTAGTAAAGGCATAAGGGAAGATGCATAAGGCATTTGTGAAAACAAAAGAGTCTCTTGTCTCTTGCCTTCCGCCCCTTCCCTCTTGTCTTTTGTCCTCTTTGGGCGGGCATAAAACCCGCCCCTACTCACATATTTTGCCTTTTGCCATCAGCCATGAGCTATCAGCCATCAGCTAAGAGCCATCGGCCTTATACTTTTTTCGTAAATCTGCGGATAAGACGCCTGTCTCTTTTCCCCGGCCGTTTCGGCGGCGGGAAATCCCGCCCCAGATTCATCAGGCGCCGCTCAGTCACTCGCATTTCCCGGGCAGCCTTGCTTTCTTCCGTCTCTTCATAGAGGGTATGCGCCACCGTGGCAGGCCCCCGCTTGCCGGAGATGGCCTGAACAATAACGACAAACTCCATCTCATTTCTGACAATCCGCAGTTCATCGCCGATTGCCACGAAGCGGGCCGCCTTGACCCTGGCGCCGTTCACATGTACATGACCGCCGGTCACCGCTGCGGCAGCCATGGACCTGGTCTTATAAAACCGGGCAGCCCACAGCCACTTGTCTATTCGTACCTTTTCATCGGTCATTGTGCGCAAACCAAGTAATTCATGCAAAAATACTGGGGCAAATTACCACATTTTGTCCTGACTGCAAAGAACTTCGATATTCTTTGTCCGGCAAGGCCTGCCGGGAAGAATGACTTCCCGGAAATCCGTCTGCTGCAGAAACCTGTTGGCGATGCAGACAAAAAAAGGTAAAAAGGGGCTCAAATGAAACTGAAAACCGTAGGCATCAAAAACATCCGTTATCCGGTGAAGGTCCGGGAAAAAGCGGGAGGGCTGCAGGACACCGTTGCCAGCATCACACTCCAGGTCAGCATGCCCCGCGCTTACCGGGAGACCTGCGTCTCCACCTTTCTGGCCGTGTTAAACAAATATCAGGAGGAAATGAGTGTCTCCATCTTCTCGAAACTGCTGCAGGAGGTAATAGACCAGCTGCAGGCCAACTCCGCCCACCTGGAGATGACCTTCCCCTATTTCCTGGAAAAAAAGGCGCCGGTCACGAAAACTCCCGGCCTGATGGAGTATACCTGCCGTTTTACCGGCGGCATCGGCGAGGGTGAGGATTTTATCCTGTCGGTCTGGGTGCCCAGCACCACCCTCTGCCCCTGCTCCAAGGAAATCAGCCAATACGGCGCCCACAACCAGCGGGCGGAAATCAATCTCAATATCAAATCAAAAAGTTTTATCTGGGTTGAGGACATGATCACCCTGGTGGAATCGGGTGTTTCCTGTGAGGTCTATTCCATCCTCAAGCGGCCGGATGAGAAGTTTGTCACGGAACAGGCGTACAACAACCCCATGTTTGTCGAGGACGTGGTCCGCAAGGTGGCGGAACTGGTCCACGCCCGTCCGGACATCTACTGGTTCTCGGTCGGCGTGGAAAGCTTCGAGTCAATCCACAAACACAGCGCCTATGCCTTTGTCGACAGCAGCTGCCTGGTTGAGGATGATGATGAGCACGGCGGCGATCAATAAAAAGCCCGATTGCCCCCTTCAGCTCTGTCCCCCCTTCTTTGCCGCAGGCAGAAGCCGGTTAACCTGCAGATAGTCCACCACGCTTGCCGGGGTCAGATCGCCAATCGACTCCCCCCTGCGCAACCTGTCGCGGATCATCGATGAGGAAACAGGCACCGGCTCCATTGCCAGGGCATAAATCCTGCGACTCCCCGCCTTGCTCCAGATTCCCCTGTCTTCTTCCTGATAATCGGGAAAGCATCTGCCAACCTCCTGGGCCACACTCTGGCATGCGTGGGATGGCCGGTCAATCACCACAAAGGATGTTCTGTTCAACAGTTCCCTGTACTTTTTCCAGGTGGTGATGTCGGCAAAGGCGTCCAGGCCGATAATAAAAAAGAAATCCGCCTCCGGCCCCAGATTCTGCCGGAACTGCAACAGGGTATCGATGGTGTAGGAAGGGCCGCTGCGCAGCCCTTCGATGTCGGAAACAACAAAACGGGGTTCGCCCTGCACTGCCAGACGCAGCATGGCCGCCCTGTGGGAAAAAGGGGTAATGAGCTGATCCGACTTATGCGGCGGCAAGGATGCGGGGATAAAGTAAAGGGTATCAAGACCAAGCTGCCGGAGGGCAGCCCGGCCCACTGCCAGGTGTCCGTTATGGACCGGATCGAAGGTGCCGCCGAACAGGCCAATCTTTTTCATGATCAGCAAACGTCCGCTTATACCCTTACCTGACCCTCGCCATAGACGATAAATTTTCTGGTGGTCAGTTCCTTCAGGCCCATGGGCCCGTAGGCATGGAGCTTGGTGGTGCTGATGCCGATCTCGGCGCCCAGGCCGAACTGGCCGCCGTCACTGAAGCGGGTGGAGGCGTTGATCATGACCGCCGAGGCATCCACTTCCCGCAGAAAGCGCTGGCCGTTGGCGTAACTGTTGGTGACAATGGCCTCGGTGTGCTGGGAACCGTAGTTGACAATGTGCTGCAGGGCGGCATCAAGATCCGGCACCACTTTCACCGCAAGTATCAGATCAAGAAACTCCATGCCCCAGTCACTGTCAACGGCGGGTTTTGCATAGGGCAGCAGAGAGCAGGTTCTGGCGCAACCCCGGATCTCAACCCCGGCCCTGGCAAGGGCATCACCCACTTTGGGCAGGAAATCCGCCGCAATCCTGTCATGCACCAGCAGCGCCTCCAGGGCGTTGCAGACCCCGGGCCGCTGCACCTTGCCGTTCATGACAATATTGATCGCCATGTCGTGGTCCGCGGTTTCATCGACAAAGACATGACAGACGCCCTTGTAATGTTTGAGCACCGGGATACGGGAATTTTCAGCGACAAAACGGATCAGCCCCTCGCCGCCCCGCGGGATGATCAGGTCAATCTGCTCTTCCAGCCCCAGCATGTAGGTCACCGCCGCACGATCGGTAACCGGAATCACCTGGATGGCCGCCGCATCGATATTTTCAGCAGCCAGACAGTCCTGCAGCACCCTGGCCAGGGCCAGGTTTGAGTGAATGGCCTCGGAGCCGCCCCGCAATAAAATGCTGTTGCCCGCCTTCAGACACAAGGCCGCCGCATCAACGGTGACATTGGGCCGGGATTCATAGATCATGCCGATAACGCCCAGAGGAATCCGCATGCGGCCTACCATGATGCCGTTGGGCCGCTTGACCATTTCCGTCACCTCGCCCACCGGGTCAGGCAGGGCGGCAACCTCTTTCAGACCGTTGATCATGGAGGCCATGACCTTGTCGGACAGGTTGAGGCGGTCCAGCAGGGCGGCTGACAGTCCTTTTTTGCGGCCTGCCTCCAGATCCTTTTCGTTTTCCCGGCGGATGAACTCCTTCTGCTCCACCAGGGCATCCGCCATGCGCAGCAGGACGCGGTTTTTGCTCTCGGTGGAAAGGCTGATCATTTTCTGCGCAGCCCTCTTGGCATCAATGGCCATGGTTTGAATGGTCTCTTCAATGGTGCTCATTGCAGACTCCCCATATGAAAATTTAAAGGTTGAAGATTAAGGCATAAGGCAAAATGCAAATTTTCTGCTAAAGCATGACCAGATTATCCCGGTGCACAACCTCGTCACTGTCCTTGAAGCCGAGAATATCTTCAATCTCAGATGTATGCCGTCCGTGAATTTTTTTAATGTCAGCCGAATTGTAATTGACAAGTCCGGCGGCAATGGCGCGCCCGCCGGCGTTCAGACAATGAACGGGATCACCCACCTTAAACTTGCCGGTTACCTCCCGGATGCCGGACGGCAGAAGGCTTTTTCCCTGCTCCAGCAGGGCACGGCAGGCGCCGTCGTCTAAAACGAGAAATCCCTTTGGCCTCAGGGTATAGGCTATCCAATGCTTGCGGCTGGCCAGCTTCTGCGGTTTGGGAAGAAAAAAGGTGCCGACAAGTTCCCCGGCAAAAAGCCTCTGCAGAACCTCGGGTTCACGGCCCGGGCCGATAAAGGAGCAGCCGCCCCGGGCCGCCACCATCCTGGCCGCGAGAATCTTGCTGCGCATGCCGCCGGTGCCGAGAGCCGAGCCGCAGATGTTGCCGGCCATGTTCTCCACTTCCTCATTCACTTCAGCCACGGTATGCACCCTGCGGGCCTCGGGATTGGTGCAGGGATTACCGGAATAGAGGCCGTCCACGTCAGTCAGACAGATAAAGACATCGGCGTCGATAAGATTGGTGACCATGGCGCCCAGGGTGTCGTTATCGCCGAAACGCAGCTCCTTTACCGACACCGTATCGTTTTCGTTGACGATCGGCAGGATGCCCCATTCAAAGAGGGTGGACATGGTATTTCTGACATTCAGATAGCGGTCACGGTGGGCAAGATCATCATGGGTGAGCAAAACCTGGGCCACCTTCTGATTATAACGCTCAAACAGGTCCTCGTAGCAGCGCATGAGGCTTGACTGGCCCACGGCAGCGGCTGCCTGCTTTTCCCGCATCCTGAGCACCCGGTTATCAAGACCGAGTTTTTTGCGGCCCGAGGCCACTGCTCCGGAACTGACCAGAATCACCTCCCGGCCGCTGTCTCGCAGAAAAGTCAGCTCCCGTGCCAGGTTTTCAAGGACATTATGGTTCAAACCCGTCCCCATGGTGAGGACAGCGCTTCCCACCTTGACCACCACACGCTTGGCCGACTGGAGGAAGCTCTTGCGCAATTCAATGCCTTTATCCTGCGGAACCTGAAACGTCATATTCTTCTGCCGTGCTTTGCTCCTCCATATCCTGCAAAAGATGAGCGATTCTGTCTTTCAACACGCCGAGCCCCTCGCCGGTGGCGGCGGAAATGGGCAGCACATCAATGCCTTGCCTGCGGAACCTGTCCCGCAATTCGTCAAGCGGAGCTTTGCTGTCAAAAAGGTCAATTTTATTAAGCAGGACAAGGCGTTCACGCCCCGTGAGCTGCTCATTATAAAGCCGCAGTTCGCGCTCCAGCACATGATACTGATCAAGCGGGTCATTTTCCTGCCCGGCGCCGTCGATCACATGGAGCAGAATACGGGTCCTTTCAATGTGGCGCAGAAACTTATGGCCCAGGCCGGCCCCCTCGTGGGCGCCTTCAATGAGCCCCGGGATATCGGCGATAATACATTGGCCGTCATCTTCGAACTGCAATACGCCCAGCTGAGGTTCAAGAGTTGTAAAAGGGTAGGCTGCCACCTTGGGATTGGCGGCAGATAGTCTGGAAAGCAGGGTCGATTTCCCTGCGTTGGGAAGGCCGATCAATCCGACATCAGCCAGGAGTTTCAGTTCAATGAGCAGCCAGCGCTCTTCGCCTGGTTCTCCCTTGCCCGCTCTTCTCGGTGCCCGGTTGGTGGATGTGGCGTAATGAACATTGCCGCCGCCGCCCTTGCCGCCTTTTGCCACGACAATCTGGTCATGCTCATGCACCAGATCAATGATCACCTCTCCGCTCTCGGCATCCTTGATGATCGAGCCGGCCGGCACATAAAAAAGGAGATCGCTTCCCTTTTTGCCATGCTGCTTTTTGCCCTTGCCGCCGGTGCCGTTTTCAGCAATGAAGTGGGAACGGTAACGAAAATCAATGAGGGAGGTCAGTCGCCTGGAGGCCTCTATGATGACCGAACCACCGCGGCCCCCGTCTCCACCGTCCGGCCCCCCCTTGGGGACAAATTTTTCTCTGCGGAAACTGATGCATCCGTTTCCTCCGTCACCGGCCTTGACTAAAAATTTGGCTTCATCAACGAATGCCATAAAAAAACGCCATCATGCCGGAGTGAAACATCAAAAAACTCAAACAGTTTCTACAGGATAAACGCTAACCCTTTTGCGGTCTTTACCGAACTTCTCATAGGTGACAACGCCGTCAACCTTGGCAAAGAGGGTATAATCACGACCCAGGCCCACATTGGAGCCGGGATGAATTCTGGTGCCGAGCTGACGGACCAGGATATTGCCGGCCCTGACAACCTGGCCGCCGAATCTTTTTACTCCACGCCGCTGAGAATTACTGTCTCTGCCGTTCCTTGAGCTACCACCTGCTTTCTTGTGTGCCACAGTTTAACCTCTTCAATAAAAAAACGGGTACGGGGATAAAATCATTTTCCCGCTGATCCGCAGGTAACGTTATAATGAAATCTCTTTAATTTCCAGAGCGGTATAAAGCTGACGATGGCCTTTCTTCAGTCTGTAACCTTTGCGGCGTTTTTTCTTGAAGACCAGAATTTTCTTGGCTTTCCCCTGTTCAACGATCCGAGCCGTCACCTTAGCACCCTCAATAGCAGGCTGCCCTATTTTGACGATATCGCCTTCAGCTACCAGCAAAACATCATCCAACTCCAAGGTATCGCCTACTTCACCGGCAAGCTTTTCAACCCGAAGACGCTCACCCGCTGCCACCTGATACTGTTTACCGCCGGTACGAATAATAGCGTACATTTCTTCCTCCAACACCAAAACGAAAAATGATCTGTATCTCCTGCATGAGACCAACGTCTAACCGGCTCCGAACAGGCAGGAATTAATCTAAGACACGGAAACGATCATAAATACCATAATGAACGGATTTGTCAAGTTTGATTTTTATCGCAAAACGTCACCCCTGCAGTATCTCGGCAATCAATGCCATGAAACCTCCGGAACGGAATGCCCTCCTTCAGTTACCAGCTTCACAACCTCTCCTCGGAACTCTTTCGTATATCTCCTGTTGGGAATTATCTCCATGGTGACACCTCCGTTTTCTTCTTAAGAAAACAGGGCATTGGCGTACACTTTTTTCAACCTACCTCAACCCACCCTGTCACTTCGCCGTATCCCAGCTGATCTCATATTTTTCCATATGCAGATCCCGGTTAGGGAAAATAATCAGGGTTATTTTGATCTCGTCTTCAAGATTCTTTATGGTAACCGCCTCATCTTTCAGCATCATCGCCGCCACCTTGGGGTTGACATTGACGGTTACCCTTGAGGCCTTCATCTTATCGGCATCTCTGGCAATAGTGCGGAAAATTTCATAGGAGGTTGTCTGGGCAGATTTGATCCTGCCCGACCCGCTGCAGCAGGGACACGGCTCACACATGATGCGGGTCAGATCATCTCTGTTTCGCTTGCGGGTAAGCTGAATAAGCCCGAATTCCGAAAACTTCAGGATATTGATGCGGCTCTTGTCCTTTTTGACCGCCTCCTGCAAAACCCGGAAAACCTCTTCCCGGTGCTCCTCGCTTTCCATGTCGATAAAGTCAATGATAATGATGCCGCCGATATTTCTCAGCCGCAGCTGATAGGCGATTTCCTTCACCGCCTCCATATTGGTCTTGAAAATCGTCTCCTCAAGGTCGGTCTTGCCGACATAGCGGCCCGTGTTCACATCGATTACGCTGAGCGCCTCCGTTGCCTCGATGATGATATAGCCGCCGCAGCGCAGCCAGATTTTTCTGGCCAGGGCCCGGTTGATATCCATCTCAACACCATAGGCGGTAAAGACCGGGATGTTGCTGTCGTAATGGTGCACCTTGGAACGTAAATGGGGAACGAACGTTTCGACAAAATTAATGACCCGCTCATAGGTCCGCCTGTCATCAACAACAACCCGGTCAATGGTTGGCGAAAACATGTCGCGCACCACTCGCAGGATGATATCCAGATCCTCGTAGACCAGGGTCATGCATGGCGATTTTCCCGCTCTGTCAAGAATTTCGCTCCACAGATGCAGCAGAAACTCCATGTCAGCCTCAAGCTCCTCATTGGTTGCACCTTCCGCTACGGTCCTGACGATAAAGCCGGTGCCGGCCGGCCGCAGCTTCTCAATATCACGGCGGAGTTTTTCCCTGATCTCCTCATCCTCGATCTTTCTTGACACGCCGATATGATCGGTCATGGGCATGAAAACCAGGTTGCGGCAAGGCAGGGTAATATGGCCGGTCAGCCTGGCCCCCTTGCTGCCCATGGGCTCCTTGCAGATCTGTACCAGCAGTTCCTGGCCTTCCACCAGCAGATCATCAATACTCTTACCGGGTATCCTGATGCTCAGAGACTCAGGCGCCTCATTGCAGCAGCACTCATCCTCATCCGGATTCTGGTAGCGTTTTTCAAAATCAGCCCGGTTGACGTGGATATCATCCACATACAGAAAACCGGTACGCTCCAGGCCGACATCTACGAAGGCCGCCTGCATGCCGGGCAGGACGCGGACGACTTTCCCCTTATAAATGTTACCGACCAGTCCCTTCTCGGTCGGCCGCTCCAGATAAAACTCCACAAGATTGCCGTGCTCAATTAAGGCAATGCGAATCTCGAAGGAAGTTGCATTCATGATTAAATCAGTTGCCATTATCGAATTACTCTCTCTTCAATTTTCAGCACGCGTGCCTGCTGAATCTCTTTGACGGTGCAAGAAAAAACAGAGGAGACAATCTCCAGGGGTTTTAAACCAGCCTTGCATATTTCGTTGATGAGGGCCAGCCTCAGCCTGCCGTGCTCGGCAAAATCAAGTGATGCAACCTGGGGACGGGCATCGATTTCCCTCTCTCTTTTCTTTCTTACCACCTTTATCAAATAACTTGTGCTCCGCATGAAGTCATCAGCTTTTTCTCTGTCAATTTCGCCTTCAATATCTATATGATAAACATTTTCGACCTTTTCAGGAATATTCTTTTCATCGCAAGCTTCGATAGCCGTGATGGCAAGTCCGGCGGGCAGCTGTCTGTTTAACCTTTCCCGCCACTCTGCAGGATCATCCAGCGGCTCATAGGCGTCAATAATCAGGTATTCCGCCAGGCTCTCGGTGCCCAGGGGAAGAGCAGGACTGAAAGAAACCTTGGGAGTCGGATTGAAGCCGTGGGAGAAATTCAACGGCAGATCCGCCCGGCGGAAGGTACGGAAAAACAGCTGGATCAGCTCGAGATGACTGATAAAACGCGCCCTGCCGGTCCTCTGATAATGAAAACGGTAGAAAAAACGGGCCGGCGGTTGATGCTCGTCCGCTGCGACCCAGGCCCTCTCTTCACCGCCGCTGTCCTGCCTGCTTGGGTTTACCACCGGCTTGATCGTTTTGAAATCACAGAGCCCGCACTTCTGGCAGCCGTTATAACGACAGTCGGGCGTGTACCCCTCTGCCAGGCCCTTTTCCAGCTCCTGCCTGAAAAAGCCGGGATCAAGACCCACATCGAGATGACTCCATGGCAGCGGCTCATCAAAAGCGCGGCGTCTAAGGTAGTTCGCAAGCTCTATCCCAAGCGATGCCGCAGC
>Ga0180007_10003506_pt1 | contig 17416 bp, 17 predicted proteins | sample MM_PC_MetaG_FD_121122 | JGI IMG/M metagenome (GOLD analysis project Ga0180007, IMG submission 121122) | Groundwater microbial communities from the Aspo Hard Rock Laboratory (HRL) deep subsurface site, Sweden - MM_PC_MetaG | ecosystem: Environmental > Aquatic > Deep subsurface > Groundwater... | reverse complement strand
TTCTATTACATCCTGCTCATTAAACAACTCTTTTTGATCGATAGCAAAAAAATCCGCAATAGCATCGATGCTATCAGGATTTGGTATTCCCCTACCCTGTTCCCATTTGGCTACAGCAGATCTTGTTACAAACAATTGATTCGCAAGCTCTTGTTGTGTTAAGCCTTTGTCTTCACGAAGTTTCTTGAGTTTCTCTTTGAACATATATATACCCCCATATATATTCATTATAGGATAAAGATGCTCATCTAGTGATGATACTCTATTTAAAGTGATGATACTTTAATCATTTGGTTAATTATTTACTAAAGAAATATTTCTCAACAGCATATGAAAATCCATTTTCTTGAAATGACTTGGTTATAAAATCTGCTTCATCCTTCAATAAAGAACTTCCATCTCCCATTGCTACACCAACACCTGCAACTTGAATCATCTTGATATCGTTTTCTTGATCTCCTATCGCCATAGAATCTTGAAGAGATATATTGAAGTGTTTTGCTAAGATAGATAATGCATTTCCTTTATTTGCTAAGTGATGTCCAATATCTAGAAAGTTTTTTTGACTTTGTATTGGATATATTTCTTTGATTTGACTGAGTGTCTCTCTGACTTCTTTGATGCGCTTCATGTCATCATCAATAACAAGTATTTTAATGACACCATTTTTTACAGATAATTTCAATTCATCTTCACTCACAATTTCCATATCGTAGATACCAATGATAGAAACCATCTTATCTCTAGCTTTTTGCGTAGTATATATATGATTGACTGTATAGATAATAAAGTCCACTTTAGAACGATTACATATCTCCATGACTTGTAGAGATGTTGATTCATCTATTAATGCTTGATAAATCACTTTGTTATTTTCCATATCATATATATATGCTCCATTACTATAAATGGCAGGATATTTAACATTCAATTCTTTAACATAATCTTTGGCTGTGAGGAAATGTCTACCTGTAGCTATAGTAAAAATAAGACCTTGGTCTTGAAGCTTTTTAACTGTATTCAATGTTTCTTTTGAAAAGCCTTTATGAACTAATGTTCCATCAAGGTCTGCAACAACGAGTTTCATTTTTATCACCAATAATATTATACTTTAGAAATTTGATACTTGACATAAACAAAAATAGTAAACGAGAACTCTTATATGAGAAAAAAACAATGAGACGAACATTACAAATAAGTAAGAAGGGTTTAACTATCAAAAATGAATATTCAAATCAATGGTTTTTGTTGCTTGATTCAGATATATAGAGCCACAACTTTTTATTTGGATGACTTTTCTTAGTATTCGATATAACTATTCTTTACATTGTTTAATATTATGTGTCATCATGCACTGTTTGCCAGTAATAAATAGCGATTTGAGTACGATCTCTTAACATCAATTTATCTAAAATAATGCTAATCACATTACGTACTGTTCCTTCGCCTATATAAAGCCGATTTGCTATTTCTTTATTAGAATACCCATATGCAATAAGTTCCATACAACTATTTTCACGATCAGTCAATAATTGAATTCTATTGCTTGTTGTAAACTCCTTTAAAGCCTCTTCGCTGATGATAGCTTGACCTTGAAAAACTGTTTTTATGGTTTGAATTTGTTGCTCAACCTCTTCACTTTTAAGTAAATATCCACTTGCTCCTGCATGAAGTGCTTGATGAATATGACGAAAATCCCTAAAAGTTGTCAACATGATGATTTTAATATTATTCTTTATTTCTTTAATCTTTGCACAAGCATCAATTCCACTCATTTCAGGCATTCTAATATCCATTAAGATGATATCAGCATCATGCATCTTAATGAACTCAATAGCTTCTTTACCATTCTCACATTTACCAACAACTTGAAAACTTTTATCTTTTGATAGAATGATTTCTAAGCTATCCGTAATTAAGTGATCATCATCAACTAGTAATATTTTCATTATTTTAATCCTCCAAACGAATAGGAATCACACACGTTAATGTGAATAAATAACTTGCATTAACAGTTAAAGTTCCACCTAGTGCCTCAATACGTCTTCTCATAAAGTGTAGTCCTACCCCCTTTTTACCTTTTTTCTCTAAACTGTTGTTATTTGATATAGATAGTTTGGCAATCTTCTCATCAACATGAAGTGCGACATTGACTTCAGTTGCTTGTGAATGTTTATGGATATTTGTATATGCTTCCTTTAAAACAGATAGGAATGCATGCCAATGTGTTACTTTCAAAGAGCTCACAATTCCCTTTTGGACAAAGTTAATTCGATACTGACTTATTTCGTAAACTTTTTCTCTAAAATTTTCCAAATTATAAACCTCTTCTGGTTTAGTATGATGCACAGTATCCTTAAGACTTTCGACTGCTTTTTCTATTCTATTTTTTAATGCCTTGAATGATGCATTCGTAGAAGTGTCTTCTACTTGGGTTTCATAAGCTCTAATCGCAAGCAATGCTCCTGTTAACTCATGACCTAAATCATCATGTAAATTCTGTGCAATTCTGTCTCGTTCTGAATTAACACTAAGCTCAGATATTTCTTCTTGTGTCTGTAGTAAGTAATAAAGCTCATGTTCAAGGTTATATTTTTCTTCTCTCAATTGATCAACCTCTTTTGTAACTGCTACATAATCTTTCTTCCAATAATGAAGTACGAGACTACAAAATACTGAAAACAAAACTAAAACAATATAATCATAATGAAAATCTAGCAATCCAACCCAGAAAAGTAAAGGAACACCTATGAGATAAAACTTTTCTCGATAGATCCATAAAGCAATAGAAGGAAGTAACAGGAAAAGTGCTTCAAAAAAATAAATAGAAACAAAAATATATAGGGCAAGCTCAATCAATAAATATTTGGTGAATACATGAAATCTTATTCTTAAAACCATTAGCAAAACCGAAACAATCACAAGGAAAAAAACCGCAGGTTCTTGCGGTTTAATAAGCCAGAACACTAGCCCATATAATATCGTAACTAAAGCATACAGGACTGTATCAGGTTTGACAAAAGAGCGCATTACTCCAATCTCCTTTTAGATCCTATTGTTAAAAATATTATAGCAAATCCCAATAATATTAACAAGCATAGAGGGACCAATGCATTGTCATGCAATGCAGCTAATTCAAGACCATAAGCATACCAATATGTTGGAAGAATAATAGCAATCAATCTCAAACGTTCTGGTAAAAATTCTAATGGAATGCTCATCCCACCTATGACAGCCATGAGATTGGCTACAATACTGTAGACTGCAAGTGATGTTGCGTATGTTTTGAATAGTATGTGCCAAAATAATGAAAAACAAATGGCCATCACTGTAAAGCAAAGCATGAGTAAATAAGCCCAAAGATAAAAGGTAAACTCTCCACTCCACACGAAATAACTAATAACCCAAAATATTGTAACTTGAACAAACATAACACTCATATATGCAAATAAGTGACCTAGCAGATAATCCTTATGTGTGACTGGGGAAGCTGCGATTCTAATGATAGTATGGCTTTCTCTGTCCTCAATAACCAACTTAGTTAACATGAATGTTGCAAATAGTGTGATCAGCCCAAAAATACCATAACTAATTCTTACTGTATCTAGTCCTTCACTTTTTGGAAGAAATATCAAGACTAGTGGTAACACTCCCATTAAAGACAATGTTAGTCTCTGCCTAATTATCCTTTTTAGTTCAAGTCTAAATATGACACTCATATAGCGACTCTCTTACTTAAACGATATACAGCAAGCCCAATCACTATGACTAAAGTTGATAATAATCCTAATCCAAGTAAAGCTTCATCATATGAATTGTTCATAAACCCTTGGACTGTATAATTGGTCCACGCTAAAGGGCTTGAAAATTTAGATAAAAACAATGTGATATTGTTTTCTGGTAATGGGAAGAATAATCCTGATATGACCATTGCAACAATTATATATACTGTGATTACCGATTGAGCTTTTGATGCTTTTTTGAGAATAAGAATTGACATAGCAGCAATAAACTGTGCTAAAACAACGCCAATAAACAATGTCAATAAGACAAGCATTAAATTACTTACAATTGCTCCATAGAAAAGAACAACATATCCTAAAATGACAAGAGACTGAATAAAACTTATACCAATGCTTGATAAGATGTTTGCTAAAACAAACTTCATTGGGTGAACTGGTGTTGCTCTCAAACGATTTCTAAATGGTTTAAAGAAATCGTGTTCAATACCTTCAAATGTATAAGCTGCACCAAACCCTTGAAACATAATAATATAGACAATTCCTATATATAAAGCCGTTTGTTTCACATCTTCAACATCAGAGATCTCTTTAGTAATTGCGGTCATCAAAGATATTAAAACTACTGGTAATCCAATTAAGATTATATGTCCCAAATAATCTTTTAAAACTTTTAATCCATAAAACCGAACCATATCTTACACCTCACTATCTCTAAGTGTCTTCCCTGTTAGCATAAGGAAAACATCTTCAAGATTTGCTTGCTGATTGGAAACATTCACAATGGTTTGTGATGTTAAAATGCTTAAAATCTTATCTAGTTGATTGACATGTGCTTCTGTAATAATCTGATATGTATTATTTTCAATAGCTACTTCTTTAACACCGCTTATACCTTTAATCTTTTGTATGCTCTCTTCTAAAGGATTTTTCACTTCGATTAAGGTTATCTGATCTCCTTTGATTTTCTCAATCAACTCATTTACAGTACCTTTTGCAATAATATGACCTTGATCAATAATATACACACGATCAGATATATGTTGAACCTCTTCGATGTAATGAGATGTGTAGATAATTGCTGTATTTGTGTTTTTAGCAATTTCTTTCACAAACTCTAAAATATAGTTTCTACTTTGTGGATCAATACCAACAGTCGGTTCATCCATAATAATGAGTTCGGGTTCATGTAGTAGTGAACACCCAATATTCAATCTTCTTTTCATGCCACCTGAATAGCGTTTAGGTAGCTCATGCAATCTATCCTCTAGTCCAATGAGTTTAGCAACTTCTTGTATACGCGTCTTTAATTTTTCTTTACGCAATCCATAAAGTTTACCGAAAAATAGCAGGTTTTCATATGCACTTAAATTTTCGTATATGGTAACTTCTTGTGTAACTAATCCAATCCGCTTTCTTACATCTCGGTTTAATCCATTTTGCTTTTGCCCAAAAACTTCGATAGAACCTTCATCAACATCAACTAAACCAACAATAGCATTAATTGCTGTGGTTTTTCCTGCTCCGTTTGGACCCAACAGCCCAACTACTTCGCCTTTTTGAATCTCTAAATCTAAATAATCAAGTGCTAATCGATTCCCTTGATAACGTTTAATAACGTCTTTTAATTTTACAATCATTTTAATCACCTCGCCCATAGAATAACAAAAAACAAAACTTACAAACAGTGACATTTGTCATTAAATGTAGAAATGCATACTTAAAATAAAAAGCTTATCTATTGTGTGAGATAAGCTAAGATATATCAAAGATGTGATTCTCAAAGATTTTATTTTTTTATGGAAAACTTTAAAGACTTTACTCTAGAAGACCCTTTTCTAAAGTAGTCACTTTTTGATAGTCATATATCAATCATTAAACTTTTTTTAATAAATGACCATACTACAATTCTTGTTTCTTGAATATATGAGTTGAAGTAATGATTAGCACCACAGTCAAAACAATAGATGTAATCACATTGGTGATAATTGAACCAGTGACATCATCACCTGTTAACATTCTCATCGAAAGTGTTGCTGATCCTGCAGGATTGAACCGATTTAAATCTGTTAAAATGGTTAGGATATTTAATAAGGCATATGCACCAAAAGCGACAAGTGCAGCATGTGTGGTGGTCTTAAATAGAATACTGATTAATACAGCAGCGATTGTAAAAAACAAACCTAAGGTATAAATCGAGAGTAATGATATCCATAACCCATCATAAACAACATTATCAAATAAAATCCATGTATAGTACCAAGTGATCAGAACAGAAATCAAAAACATTGCTGTAAAGAGCATAAAACCTGCAATGATCTTACACAAAATAAATGATGTTCTTGTTACATTTTTAGTTAAAACTAGATAGACTGAACCCTTAGCTTTTTCTGATACAACTGTACCAGTTATTAATATCAGAAATACAATCATCGATATTGAAGTGAAATTACTAAAGAATTGTTCCCATGATTGTAGGTGTGTTGGATCCGGAAAACTAATTTCAATATCTGACGCAAACATTTCAATCAGCTCGTTCATGTATTTTGCTGATAATGGCCCTATAAGGGAGAAAAACACAAAAACAGTTGCAATGATAATTAGTTTTGGTGTGCGAATCATTTCCATCAATTCTTTTTTTAAAAATGAGAAGTTGATCATGCTTGCTTCACCACCTTCATATAAATATCTTCAAGTGTAGGTTCTTTAATCATTATCTTTTTAATCATAATCTTATTTTCATGAATCACTTTATTTAAATTTAATCTTGCAACATCTAGGTCATCGACATTTAAAGTCATGGCTTGATGATTCAGCTCAATACTGATTAAATACTTTTCTTCTTTTATCAATTCATTCAAAAGTTTGATTGATACTCCATCTGATTCAATTTCAATTTCATGTGTATCAGACATCGCTTTAATGTTTTCAATGGTATCTTCTAGCAAAATGACTCCTTCATTAATGATAACTACACGGTCGCATACTCTTTCAACATCAGATAATATATGCGTTGAAAAAAAGACTGTGACTTTTCCTTTTAGGCTTTGAATAATATCAATTACTTCTTTTCTACCCTGTGGATCTAAAGCAGAAACTGGTTCATCTAAGAAAATGACTTTAGGCTCATTGATTAGGGCTTGTGCAATACCTAGTCTTTGTTTCATACCTCTAGAAAAAGTACCTATTTTCTTCTTTGAACTCTTTGCAAGTCCGACAGTTTTTAAAAGTGATGTAACTCTTCCTTTAAGTATTGAGGTGGGAATATGAAAAAGCTCTCCACAAAATATTAAGAAGCTATAGGCTGTCATCCAATCATAAAAGCCTGGCACATCAGGAAGAAAACCAATATTGTCTTGAATTTTTTGTTTGCCAAAAAGTAAGGGCTCCCCTAAAATTTCAATCGTACCTGAAGTTGGTTGTGTCATTCCAGTAAGCATTTTAAGTGTTGTTGTTTTACCAGAACCATTAGGACCTAAAAATCCATAAATAGCTCCTTCAGGAACTCTAAGATTTAATTGATCGACTGCTTTTATTCCATTAAAATCTTTGACTAAATCATACGTCTTCACTGCTAATATCATTTTCTACCCTCCCATAAATCAAAAACACTATTGGTCCAATAAGATTTAAGAAAATAATAATGAATACCCATAGTAATTTAGAATCTCCACGTACTTTACTTGTGTTTTTTAAAACAATTAATGCATAGACAATAAGAATCATTTGAATAATTATGACTGGGATAATAAGTGGTAATAATTCAATCAGTTTTTCCATTATAAAAACATCCTTTCTATCTAAAAATGATATCGTTTGTATTTATTATATCATTGTTTATATGTCTATTAAAACCTCGTTAAACTAATTATAAATAGAGATTTTGATCTTCTAACTACCTATACGGTTGTATCTCTCATATTGTCTCTAAAAAATCAACAATTTCAACAGCAATCACATCTGATAATTTATGATGAACATAATGAGGAGTATCTAAAATCATGGATTGCTTCAAAGTAATAGACTCTAAATACTCTGTAAGTGCTTGTGTCCAACCAGGTACATCATCATTTTGTTGACTCGATATGAAAAAGTACATAGGTGTATGACTAGGTATGTCATGATCTAGGATATGTTGGGCGTTGTTCTTCATCCAATCAAGTTCTTTTAACATATCCTTGGTCAATGAACTCTTATAAAACATTGTCTTATATATTAATTTTTCGTGATCTGTAATCTCATTTGAATCAAGAAGTGGTAAATTATATTTCATTTCCTCTTCTGGCATTATTCTAGATAACCCTATTCTAGAAATAAGATAAACCAAGCTTAACTGTGCTTTTGAAGGTTTAGGTAGCAGCTCGATTGCACCTGGTGTACAAGCATCAAGTCCAATAATCGCTTTGACTTCATCTGGGTATTTTTGTGCCCAGTAGATAGCTTCTAATCCTGATAAAGAATGTGGAACTAAAACAAAGGATCCTGAAACTTCTAAGATAGATAATGCTCTTCTCGTATCTTCAAGGAGTGTATCTAAATCTTTTTGGTTACTGCTAACATCGCTAAACCCATATCCAAATTTTTCAATAACGACAATCTTGTGATCTACAGCAAGTTTACTCCATAAAGGTTTAAAATCTATTGTTGGGCTACTTGTTCCATGTCCAGACATAAAGACAAATGTATGATCCCCTTCACCTTCAATATAGATATGCATTTTCTTATCATCTATATCAACCATTTGACCAAGTGGTTGATATAACTTTAATTCTTTTTTGAGATTGACTCGGTGATTAATTGCCAAAGCAATCATCAATACTGTTACAATCAATAAAATAACCAAGATGGCAATTAAGATTATTTTTAACATTTTCATACCATACCTCCTAAATAGCATTACTAAAACAAATAAATGAACTCATATTTCTTAATTAATCAACAATAAGTTCTCTTAAATTGATTGACTTTAACTTTCTAGATGCAAGGTTTACCGATATGAGTTGTATGAGTACTGATAAAGGAAAAACGATTATTGTAAACATAACGTTTATTTCAAAAGGAAATCGTGCAAGTCCCATATCAGTTAAAAATAGACTTAATAAACCTGGAGTTAGTTGAATGGATAGAGGAATTCCAACAAGAACACCTAGACATGATAGAAATGTAATCTTAATTCTCAGACTATCTCTTAACGTTTTTTCATCCATCCCAATAGCTTTATATATCCCAAATTCTTTTTTATGATCATAGATATAAATCATCATAAAATTAAAAACAATAATTATGGATATGATCCCAAAAATTAGACTTAACGTGATAGATACTAATCCCATCATTTTGATAATCTGGTCAATATTGATTTCCCCACTCTCACTTACACTTCTAGCTGTATAAGTTTGCCCATATGAAGCATTAAACTCATCAATAAACTGATTGACATTTTCTTTATCGTTCAATTTAATCAAATATCTAGGTAAATCATAGTTTGGATCAATTTCGAGTACTGTTTCAGCTTTTACTCTAAATCCCCAACCCCCAGCATTTAAGGATTGGTATATGCCTGTGACTTTCATTGTTTTCTTTATGCCTACCACATATAAATCTATTGTGTCCCCAATAGATTTATTATATTTTTGAGCTGTTAAATAGCTAATGGAAACCTCATCGTTATGTAATGGATTACTTCCACTTAAATTTGTAAGTCCTATTTCATCCCAAACTCCACCATAAACAAATCCAAGTGCTGTTGTAGATGAAATATTATCTTGACTTGCAACGCTAGCATCAACCATAACTCCATGGAGTGAAATCGCTGAAATTTGTGAATGATCTTTAAATGTATCCATAAATGTATCGTAATCCATGGTATCATCTTTAGAGTCTGTTGTAATAAATACTTCTGATGCATCAAACCCCCACATTGCTAAATTGTCATTCATTCTTGAAATTGAGTGATATATATTAAATGAAAATGTAAAAATAAAAGCCAATACAACAACTGAAATGAAAATAAAAATTGAATGTTTAAGATTAGATAAAATACTTTTGACTGCAATCATATATGAGACTTTCATATATCTTAGCTTAGATAATGAAATATTTGTTTTCTTGTTTGTTTTATCTGAAATTGAATATCTTATTGTTTCAATTGGTTTGATACGAACAGCTTTTCTTGAGCCTAAAATCGTACTCATGATAATCAGCACTAGCATCACTATAGAAGTAACTAATCCAATGAACAAATGGTCAAGTGAGATTGCATTTAATCCAACACTATATGCGAGTTGTCTTAAAATCACTTTGATCAGACTATATGAAATGAAGAGTCCGAAAGGTAGTGCTAACAGTAACAGCATCACATACTGGAAAACATAAACTAGCGTAGTTTGTTTTTTACTAAAACCAAGTGTTTTATAAATCCCAATTTGTTTTAAATCAGAGCGGATACCATTTGTAATCGTAAAAACAATAACAATGATTGAAATGATTAGGATAATGATTGAGAATACAAGCAAAATCAATGCAATAATACTTTCCACAAATGTATACATATATGCTATAAAATGATAATCATAGATAAAACCAAAAAACGGATGACCAAAGTCACTTTCATATCTATTCATTAGCATTTCATAGTCACTATAATCATGAAATCTAATGCTTACTAAAGATTGGTTAAGTTCATCATCTGTATAATAATTATTCAAAGTGCCATCTTGAATCCAAAGTCTCGAGGGTGAAGTTAAAGTCGCACTATATTGCGGATCTACGACAATACCTGCCACAATAAATGTTTTTGGAATTCCGTTAAAAGAGATTTCCAATTGATCATTGAGTTCAATGTTCCAATTGTATGCATAACCTGTGGGAATGAAGATTTCATCCTCATCAGGATATTCTTTATCATTACCTTGAACAAAGGTAAGTATATCTGTTTGATAATCATGCACAACACGTTCAGTAAGCATTACAGAACCCATTGATCTTGTTGATCCGTTATGAATCATTGAATCTGAAATCATCATGTAAGGATAAGTGATTACATCTACAATTTCATCTTGACTCTTCCACCATAAAACAAATGTGTTCAAATCAGCATGTCGTTGATCAAAATCCAAAACAACCTGAGATCCTTTCTGATTTTCAAACATTTGTTCAAAAGGGTCGTTTTGATTTTGAAGTATTCCGATGGAAGTACCAAACAAGACGATTGATACCATCATCGTTAAAATAACTAAAAGTGATTGAGCTTTTCTTTTCTTGATGTTTGACCAAGCAACTATAAACACACTATGCATGCTACCACCCCTTAGCTTGCAAATATTCTAATACTTGATTCTCACGGTTTATTTTGTCATTCTCATGATAACAATCTAAACGAATATCTCCATCGACTTTTCCATCTTTTAAGAACAATATACGATCTGCTCTGATCGCTGCTTTAATGTCATGAGTGACCATGATGATGGTCTTCTTCAACTCTTGGTTTATTTTCGAAAAAGTATCTAATACAACTTCTGTAGATGATGAGTTCAAGCTTCCAGTAGGTTCATCAGCAAATAATACTTTAGGCTTGTTAATTAAACTTCTTGCTATAGCTGCTCTTTGTGCTTGACCTCCTGAAATCATTGATGGTAATCTATTTTTTTCATTTGAAAGACCCATAATGCTTAACAAATTGTGAGCTTCATCTTCAACATCTTTTCTTGATCTTTTTGTCAAAAATCCAGCAATGGTAATGTTATCTAATAAAGATAGATTTGGGATTAAGTTAACTGCCTGAAAAACAAAACCAATTTCTTCTCTTCTAAATCGAGCTGCCTTATTTTCATTTAAACTTGAAAGTGAAAGATCTCCATAAAATACATCTCCTGAGGTCATTTGATCGAGTCCACTCATCAAATAAAGCAAAGAGCTTTTTCCAGAACCAGATCTACCCATAATTACTGTAAAATCTTCTTCATATATTTCTAGATTTACATGATCTACAGCATTAAAGTCATGCCCATCACTTGAGAAAGTTTTAACTAAATCCTTGGTTTTAATCATACATTCTTTCATACAAAATCCTCTTTATATATTTTTTTAAACGATTGATGTAGAGTGCTTATTTGCCCTCTAGAATAACATTGAATGGATCGGTAATGTTTAAGTGTTGAATGACCAATGAGTTTTGTTTTTCTTCAATAACTCCATGTAGGCGAATCGGCCAAGTAAATGAAAACCCTAATGACATCTCTTTATAGGTAAGGGCAATATCTCTTCTTACCATGAACAACTTATCTTTGCTTGGTAATTTTCTTTCTAGTATTTCAAGTATATGTTTCTTTAAGTCTTTTTCCATATTTTCTTGTGTTGTTTGTTTCTTTAGTGTCGCATATACAGTGAAAAAAATATGCTTAGAAGACTTCAAAAAAGTAACAGATTCATCGTAAATATCTAGATTTATTTCGCTATCAAAACATGATGAAATATCATCACCTTTGTTCTTATTAGTCTTTATTCCTTGATGATTTATAATAAAGCTATTCTCATCAAACTTTAATTTTGAAATGGCAATATCTTTATTATGTCCTAAAGCTTTTAATGCATCGATATCCTTTGAAAATGCCTTTTTATATGGGATTACATCTTCAAATCGTATATCTTTGTAGAGACTGTTATTGATCATGGAAAACATGATACGCTTGATTTTTGCTTGGTTGTCACACTCTTCAAAAATAAAGGATGTCATGATTGGAAATATGACAGATCGCTGTGCTTGATCTCTTGCATGCAATAAGTGTGATAAGTAATGTTGGACATCTAAGAAATCATAAGTTTTTCCATTTTCCATATTCTCTTTTACAAAGCCTATGAATTTATCATAAGTCTCTTCATCATCTTTAAACCGATATGTTAGGGTGCCTAGAATATTCACATATGAAAATAAAGGATATGATTTGATATCGATAGTATCAAAATTTAGATAATAATCACCCCAGTATTTCCAATCAGAGACAAACAATTCTCTACTTTGTTCATCTGTTATGCAAACTTCATTGATACCTGTTCCAAATATAATAAGATCATCCTTGATAAACAATTCTTTCATAAATTCATCAATAAAATTGGGATCTTTTTTTTCATATCCTTTTTGGAAAAAATTCAATACTTCAATAATCTTGTCTCTCATTCTTGTTAACCTCACATTCAATTAGTTCTTCATTAATGTCTAAATAATTAAATATTACTGATCTATATTTTCACTGCTTTTTCTCATAACTTCCAGTCATCGCATTTAGGAATTTTCCCATAGAAACTGGCATTAAGTACATTAGAAAAACAGTGAGTCTATTTCGACTAGAAAATGTAATTATCCACTTTTTCTGATGAATTCGCTTCGATAAACCATAACCCACCTTCTCAGGTTTCGCCATAAAATCCTGAGGAATTGGAAGCCCATTGGATGACTTAGTTTTTGTTAATGGTGGATGGATGAGATGGAACGAGATATTCTTTTGCTTGAATTCTATATTAAGACACTTAGCAAGCGACTCTAGCGCTCCCTTAGAGGAAGCGTAGGGACTTATATTTTTAAAACCCATTGCTCCAACTCCTGAGCTAGTGATAAAAATGTCTCCATACTTTTGTTCTTCAAAGCGTGGCAAAATATGTTTAATCATATGGATTGCTCCGTAATAATTGACATCAAAAACATTCTTAAATGTCTCTTTTTTTGTGTCATTGAATGAAGAGAATGTGCAAAGACAGGCATTATGGATCATGTAGTCAATTTTTTCAAATGATTTGATTGCAAGCTGAATGCTTTCTTCTACCTCTGATTCTTGACTAACATCACACTTCACATATGATAACCTTTTATTGTCATATGTTTCTGATAAGTGATGTAGGTTCTCGAGATTAACATCTAGGACAAAAATATTGTGCCCTTGTTTGAGAAAGGATTCCACCATATAATAACCAATTCCTTCATTGGCTCCACTTATTAAAATATTAAGTATCTTCTTTTTTTTCATAGTTTATTTTCTATTTAGAAATGTTTTTTGTTCCATACTCTAATGTGCTCATAAAAGTAGTCACAACTTTTTCTAATTCGTCATTTGAGACCAATGTTAAATCATCATATAATTCAAGAAGGTAGTCGTTAAAGTAGGCTAATTGGCTTGAAATAAAACTTGTCAAATACTTAATCGATATATCATTTCTAAGTTCGTTCTTTAGAACAGCCTTTTCTATAAAAAATGCTAGAAATTCTTGGGTTCTATTCATCTCTTCTCCAAAAATGCGTTCTTTTGTGTGTGTGTTAGAGTGTTTCCAGAAATCTACCGATATTTTTGAAAGAACTGGATAATTCTTTAGAAAATCAAATGTCGCAAACAGCATTTTTTTGAACCAGTCAAAAAAATTCAATTGGTCAAATGCTAAAATAACAGGATGAACAAATTGCATTTTTTTGTCATTAATGATGACAACCAAGTGCTTGAATAAATCGTCTTTGCCATCAAAATATTGGTAAAAACTACCCTTTGCAATTCGAGCTTTTTCAACAATACTTGAAATGCTTGCTAAATCAAAACCTTTATCATGAAACTCTTTAATCGCAACATCTAAGATTAGAGATTGTTTTTCTATTGGTAAATTCAAGAATGTATCTTTTGGCATCTTTCTTCTCCTTATTTATATATAGTGAATCCCATAATCAAAAAGCTAACACCAAGTATTGCAACTATCACATCTACAATCCACAACTTGTTATATTTTTCGTTAATGAAGGATACGAATTTTCTAGACGTTTCATTCCATCTAAAAAACAAACTTAGTGATTTAATTGATGCAATTGAGAGAATTGCAGTAAGTATCCACGCATAAGGTTGATAAAAGAAAATTGTACCAATCCAAACAAATATAGCAAGTGAGAACGCATATATCATTAGCAGTTTGACAGAAACACTCATTTTGTTACTACTATATTGTCTTCTAGCAAAATCATATAATTGATCGTGAAAAAATACTCCAAAGAAAACTTTAATCATCGCTGAGAAAAACAAAATAAAGCAAATCGTATTAAATATATTAAATGCCATAGAAATAACTCTCCTTTTTTTAAATGACCTTGCAGTCATGTGACTGCTTAGTCATATTATACACATAGTTGCTAAATCTGTCAACAACCAATAGAAAATCACTTAAAAATTAAAGTTTCTAGAAAAATGCGATATCTACTTTAATACAACATTACCTCTTCTTGTGATATAGAAACTAAAAAGAAAATCCCAATTCAATTGACATAATCTTTAGATGGGATCAGTTAAAATCTCGATTAAAATTTTTCTTATTTATGATATACATGCATGTGCATATTAAAGATACTGCAATTATTGCGATTACATTAATGATAATTTCACCAAATCGTAAAATGTCTGTATATGAAAAAATATCTAGATTGCTTTCTAATGACAATATAGAGCCTGAATTATCTCCTGTACTTAATAATGAAAGAGAGACATTTAACACTGTATGAATTATAATACTAGGCCAGATTGACTTTGTTAAATCATATAATAAGGTAATTAGAAGGGATGCAGATAATAATGCGAAAATATAGGAAAGCTCAAAATCTCGATTTAAAAAATGTGGAAGTAAGAACATCGGTATAGAAATAAAATATGCAACTACAATGTTTCGCTCTCTATAAAAACGATGCAGGTATCCTCTAAATAAGAATTCTTCATTTACACTCACCCCTATATATAAAACGATCAAAATAATGATAGGCAAATATTCGATTTCATCTTTTATTGAAGCATAGCCCTTGGATATCGTGTATATAGAATAAAAAGTAAAACCAAACACTATGATCAAAAAGGAAACCAAAGTTAATAATGATGACTTCTTATTCCAATGAAGCCCAATATCTTTTATGGAACCGCGATGTATAAAGCGATAGGTTAATCCGATGCAAATCACGGTGATGCTCGCAGTAATTACCATTGCAAAGGCAAAACGAATATTTCTAACGTCTGTATATTGTGGTAAAGATAAAAGAGATTGCAGAGATAGCATCACAAGTAATGAGATAGCAAAAATAAGAATGGTCATCAAAATAGGTATCACAAAAAAGATTACTTTTTTCATAATTATTTGATTCGCTCAATCATCAATTGAGTGAATGTCCTTTCATTATAATTTTTGTGAAAAATCGCTTATATATTCAATTTTTACCATAATATCCATGTGATTTCAATAGTTTAAATAGAATTTTTGAAGAAAGTCAATAATAGTTCAGAGTTTTTTATTGGAGAAAAATGCTTATACATCATGTATTATCTAAATTGAAATTGTAACTTGAATCAGTCATTTAGATATTCATCTGATGGGTTCTATTTCTTGTTTTTAAATTAAAACTTTAATATTTACTATAAGAAATCTAAACAATTTATTTTTTGGTATTGACTAATTTGTGAATCATGTTATAATATGACTGTACGGTCACATGACTGGGTAGTCACTTTATAAATAGATGACATCTGAAAATATTTAGCTCCTTCTATACATATAAATACAGCTATAAAGTTAAAGAAAAGTCATGTTACTTAAATATAAAATATAGGAAAAAATTAGGAGGAAAAAATGAGTAAAATTTTAAAAAAGGCATTAATGTTTGCCACAATTCTTTTAACATTAATATTCTTATTTGCTTGTACTAATGAAGAGTCATCTGACGAACAAACACTAATTGTTGGATCACCAGAAATTAATGGTAATTTCATGACTGGTTTCGGTGACAGTGGGTATGATATCTGGGTAAGAGATCTTATATTTGGTTATAGTACTTATACTACTACTCAACTAGGTGAAATCGTACTAAACGAAACTGTCGTTAAGACAGTAACAACAGCTGTTGACTCAGCAACTGGCAACAAGACTTATACGTTCGTACTTCATGAAGATCTATTATGGTCTGATGATGAGCCAATTATGGCTGATGACTTTGTATTTTCTATTTTGTTACAAGCTTCGATTGAATGGTTAGATGTTGGTGCTTCTTCAGTACTCGCTGATTCACTTGTTGGTTATACTGAATACCGTGCTGGTACAACTTCAGCAGACGTAAGATTTAAAGGCGTTAAGCTTCTTGGAGACTATAGCTTCTCAGTTACAATTTCAGGTGAAAAACTACCATACTTTTATGAGACTGTTTATGCTTCATATGCCCCACTCCCAATGCATGTATTAGCTCCAGCAGGAACTACAATCGACTCAAATGATGATGGCGCCAAAGTTGGTTCCGGTAATCTTTCTTATTTAGAAGACATTGCTAAGATTGGTGGATATCGTTATGCTCCAACAGTCACTTCTGGACCTTATAAATTTGTTAGCTTCGTTAACCAAGTTGTAACATTAGTTAAGGATGACAACTTCAAGGGTAACTATGAAGGTAAAACTCCAAGTATTCAGAACATAATTATCAAGCGTATTAACCAAACACTAGAAGTTGATTTAGTTATCTCTGGAGAAATAGATCTAGTTACAGGCGTTATTGAAGGTGATAAGATTCAAGCTGCTCAAGCTGCTGCATCTACAGCTACTCAATACTATTCACGTAATGGTTATGGTTTATTAGCTATGCAAGCACATTTTGGTCCAACTATGGATTATAAAGTGCGTCAAGC
>Ga0180007_10003505_pt1 | contig 17417 bp, 14 predicted proteins | sample MM_PC_MetaG_FD_121122 | JGI IMG/M metagenome (GOLD analysis project Ga0180007, IMG submission 121122) | Groundwater microbial communities from the Aspo Hard Rock Laboratory (HRL) deep subsurface site, Sweden - MM_PC_MetaG | ecosystem: Environmental > Aquatic > Deep subsurface > Groundwater... | reverse complement strand
CGGAAGCGGGTCTTTTTCATCGGTTTTTCTATAGTAACTACGATCTGGCAAATCGATATGGTTACACCAGGATAGATCCCGCCCATAACTTCTACAGCAGCCGACTCATTGCTGTTTACCCTCTGGGCAAGTTCGGCAATACTTTGGGCAAGATTATGCAGCTTGGTTTCGGTTTCGTCATGCAGTTTTTGCAATGCCGGATCCTGACGCACTTTAAGCGCGTTAACCAGCCTCTGGAATTTCATCGACAATATTTGCAGGGCATTGTTGGCTTGTTCAAGTTTTTGCTGCAATGTAAAATCGACTCCGACATGAATTTGAGTAAGCGGATTGCTTTTACCACCCAGCCATCCACATTGGATACCGTTCCTGGCAAATATTTCTCCACCGACTATCCGTCCTTTATCCCCCATTTTTAGCTTTCCCAGGGTATAGATATGGCTGCCGACAATGGCTCCGCTTACGTCTATATCATTTCGGACCGCCACCCTGGCGTTTTCGATAAACTTGGCCTGCAGATTTCCTCCGGCACGTACCATGCCTGGAGTTTTGCCAATGATGCCGAGTCCGCAATTTATGTCACACTTTGCCTGAATGTCAAAAGCATCGGTTGTTTCCTTTATTAAGATTGAACCTCCGGAGTACACCCTAAAGCCGGCATTGATACAGCCATCGATGATAACATCGCCAGGAAAAGAAATATGCCCTATATGGAAATCTACATCACCTTTTACCTGCAGGACTTCTTCGACCGAAAATTTCGTACCTTCAATTATCAGCCGGCCATCACAAGCCGCGAGTATAGTCATGTCTTTTTGGACAAGATTCTTCCCTGGTACATAGTTGCTTATATTTGCTTTGCTAAATGGCAGTTCCTGACCGCTTATAAGCAGACCGGGTTTTCCTTCTTGCTTTGGAACTACTGTGGCCACTTTTTGACCTTTTTTTACCAGTGTGATGCCACTCAAGTCATGCCAGTCTATGCGATTCGCTTCCTGGTTAATCTGCTTCTTTTGAGTAAACACAGTTTCCAGTTTTATGTGTTCAGGATATTCCGCAGCAGCTTCAAGTCCTTTGGCTATCACAAAATCCCTGATAGGTTTTCGTTCAGTATTTAGGGTAAATATGGCTTCTGTAAGTTCATCCCAGAGTATGCCTTCGACAATTCCCATGCGGGTAAGCAGCTCCCGAACATAGTCGATAGATAGCGCTGCTCCGGCTCCTACAGGCGGTGTCAGGTTAGCCAAAGCCTGCATTCCGTCCGCCGACTGAACAACTTCTAGGTTGCCGTCGTTGTGACGTACAGTGGATGAAACTGATATATTATCTCCATGTATCTCGTCAGACATAAGGCGTTTTTACTCCGCTAAAAAGGTACTCTTTTGAATATCGGCATCAGAACAAGGTTCTTGTAAAAAAAATCATGTTAGGGCATAATTTAATAATGAGAGATTTGGAAGGTACTAATCGGCCAGAGCGGCTTAAACTGATCACCCGTATTCTGCGTGAATCCAAAGTTGAATCACAGGATGAGTTGCTGGCTGTATTATCCAGGCATAAAGTGCTTATCACCCAGGCAACCCTGTCGCGCGATTTAAAATTGCTGAAAGTCAGCAAGGTCGGTGCAGGAAAATCCGGCTACTTTTATGCATTGCCTTCCGAAGACGAACTCAAACACCGCGAAGAAATATATGCACACGACTTCCTGCGCGGCTATGTTTCTATTGAGTGGAACGAGAGTCTGGTTGTTATAAAAACCTACTCCGGCCATTCCTCTTCGGTTGCCTTAGCCCTGGATAATCTTGGTTTCAGCGGTATACTGGGAACTCTGGCCGGGCAGGATAATAATGTATTTGCTGCTCTTCGCTCTGGATATACCGGGCAGCAATTCATGGAAGATTTAAAGAAGCGCATCCCGGATTTTGACGAAAAGTAGCTATTAACGGGTCATCTGCAGGTGTTCTTCCCATACATGCTCGATTAAGTCCGATACTTTCCATTGCATATTGGTCTCAGTACTCATGGCAAAGGCTATCCCTTTTTGATTATCCAGCGCTGCTTTCACTGCCCGCATTGCCACTAAAACTTCCTGCTGGCTCAGCCCATGAAACAGCACTATTTTGGAACTTACAGCTGAATCTGCTGCGTTTGGGTTGGTTTGTTCATCACTCATGTCAGAATAATAGACAGGATATATCATTTTTGCAAGCACAAAACCTGGGTATATAAAGTTCTGCCGTACACATACATCTGAGAAAATTTTAAGATTATTTGTATACAGAGCTCCGCTTATTTTTGGGGTCAATATTTGCCTTTTAGACGGGCTGGTATTATTTTAACCCAAGATTATTTCGTTCCCCTTCAGCATTAATTAACTATTGGAGATACAAGCATGGATTACGAACGTTTTACACTCAAAGCTCAAGAAGCCATTCAGTCTGCCCACAGCAATGCCCAGAAGGCCGACCATAGCCAGCTGGATACCGACCATCTGCTACATGCCCTGCTGGAGACCGAAGGCGGCATAATTCGACCCCTGCTTGAACGTCTTGGAATTTCGCTTGGAGAGTTGGAAACTGAACTGGCTGAGATGTTAACCAAAAAACCCAAGGTATACGGCCAGGCTGCGCAGGTATATCTTTCGCCGTCGGCTGGTAAGGTATTGGCAAAAGCAGAAATGGAAGCCTCGGCACTTAAGGACGAATTTGTAGCCGGCGAACATATACTTTTGGCTATGCTTAGCGAAGAAGGTCCGGTTGGACAGCTGCTGCATCGCCTCGGTATAAGCAAGACCGGCATTCTGGAAGCTTTAAAAGCAGTGCGCGGCAACCGCAGCACCGGCGACAAGGCGGCCGAAGACAAGTACCGGGCATTGGAAAAATACTGTCGGGATCTTACTGCTCTGGCCAGGCGCGAAAAAATCGATCCTGTTATCGGCCGCGATGAAGAAATTCGGCGGGTTATGCAGGTGCTTGCACGCCGAACAAAAAATAATCCGGTACTCATCGGAGAGCCGGGAGTAGGAAAAACCGCCATCGTAGAAGGTTTAGCCAGACGCATAGTGTCTGGAGATGTGCCAGAGAGTCTTAAAAACAAGCGCTTGTTGGCATTGGATCTAGGTGCTCTGGTAGCAGGTGCAAAATTCCGCGGCGAATTTGAAGAGCGCCTGAAAGCTGTAATAGAAGAAGTGCAGAAATCCGATGGTCAGCTCATACTCTTCATAGACGAATTGCACACCTTAGTAGGTGCCGGCGCAAGCGAAGGTTCCATGGATGCTTCCAATTTGCTTAAGCCGGCTCTGGCCCGTGGTGAACTGAGAGCCGTCGGTGCAACTACCTTAAACGAGTATCGCAAATACATTGAAAAAGATGCAGCACTGGAACGGCGTTTCCAGCCCGTTATGTGTGTCGAACCTACCGTAGAAGATACCATCGCTATTTTGCGCGGACTGCGTGAGCGTTACGAGGTGCATCATGGTGTGCGCATCATGGATGAAGCCCTGGTCGCCGCGGCTACGCTGTCGGATCGCTATATAACCAGTCGCTTTTTGCCGGATAAGGCCATCGATTTAGTTGACGAAGCCGCCAGCCGCATAAAAATGGAGATAGAGAGTCAGCCTACCGAGTTGGACCAGATCCAGCGTCGTATTCTGCAACTTACCATCGAACGGCAGGCTTTGGCTCGTGAAGTCGATGACGCCAGTCTGGAACGTCTGAAAAAGCTGGAAAAGGACCTTGCCGAGCAGTCGGAAATACGAGATTCCATGCAGCTGCAATGGAAGAACGAGAAAGACCGCATTGATATTGTACGCAAGCTCAAGGAAGATATCGAACAGCTAAAATTGGATGAACAGCGTTATGAGCGCGAGGGAAACCTGGCCAAGGCTGCCGAGATTAAATATGGCCGCCTGCTTGAAGCCCAGAAACTGCTCGATGAATCCACCAAAGAAGCCAAACAGGGCAAGGACGGCAACCATCTCTTGCGCGAAGAAGTCTCCGAAGAGGATATTGCCCGCATTGTCTCCACCTGGACCGGAATCCCAGTCGCCAAGATGCTTTCGAGCGAAATGCAGAAGTACCTCGACCTGGAAGCTACCCTGGCCAAACGGGTGGTTGGTCAGCAGGCTGCCATCATCGCGGTCGCTGATGCCATACGACGCAATCGCACCGGCTTGAATGATCCAAACAAGCCTCTGGGTACTTTTCTGTTTGTCGGCCCGACCGGAGTCGGAAAAACTGAACTGGCCAAGACCCTTGCTGAGTTTCTGTTCAATGACGAAAAAGCGCTTACCCGCATAGACATGAGCGAATACATGGAGAAGCATTCAGTCAGCCGGCTTATTGGCGCTCCTCCTGGTTATGTCGGTTACGATGAAGGCGGTCAACTGACCGAGGCTGTCCGCCGTCGGCCCTATAGTGTTATTTTGTTTGACGAGATTGAAAAAGCCCATCCTGATGTGTTTAATGTACTCCTGCAGCTGCTGGACGACGGTCGCCTGACCGACAGCCAGGGCCGCACCGTCGATTTTAAGAATTCCATCGTCATAATGACTAGTAACCTGGGCTCGGATGTTATTCTCGAGGCAAAGGACATGGTCGCCGTGCGACAAGCCATAACGGAAGTTCTGCGCTCAGCCTTTAAACCGGAGTTTTTAAACCGAATAGATGAAATCGTTATATTTGAGCGCTTGCAGCAGCAGCATATGAGCGGCATCATCGGAATTCAGATACAGTACCTGGCAGAGCGTTTGTCTGACCGTGGTATCAGCCTGCAGGTAAGCGAAAAAGCCATAGATCTGATTGCCCGTCTTGGCTACGATCCACGCTATGGTGCACGGCCGCTGAAACGAGTTATCCAGAACTCACTACAAAACCCTATCGCCAAGCGGATGTTATTGGGGCAACTGCACGAAAACATGTTGCTAACTGTCGACGTGTCTGGAGACGATTTTACCTTTACAGCTAAAGCGGCAGCCAGTGGCCGGGATGCATCAGCCAATGCCTGAAAACTTCACTGACACGCATGCCCACTTAAGCTATGTACGCGAGCGGCTTTCTCCGGACGAATGGGATAGCCTTGTACCAGCTATGGGCCAGAAGGGCTTGCGTATATTGGATGCAGGGGTGGAGTACACAGATTTTAACGATCGGCAGGCGCATTTGGGATCGCTCTCTTTTGTACGGCTGGCTGCCGGAATCTGGCCCGATGTGCCGACTCTTCCATCTGTTGACGAAGCGCTGGCCGCACTGGAAACTTCCGTCCGCCACCCCGCCTGCATTGCTGTCGGGGAGTGTGGTCTTGACTATCACTGGATGAACGGCAGCCCGGCCGAACAGGCAGAATTGTTCGGCGGCCAGTTGGTTTTTGCGGAAAAATACAACAAGCCGGTGCTTATTCACAGCCGTGAAGCCTTTGCTGATACGCTTAGTCTGGTACGGCCTTATGCAAGCAAGATACCGGTAATTATACACTGCTTCAGTTATGATGCCGACGCGGCTGCAGCCTTTCTGGCTGCCGGCTGTTGGCTGTCTTTTGCCGGCAATTGTACCTACCGCAAACAGGAAGCATTGCAACAGGCCCTGATTTCGGTTCCGGCAAACAGGCTGCTGCTGGAGACTGACGCCCCGTACATGAATCCGACGCCAGGACGCGGCAAAGCTTCTACTCCACTGGATATCGGCCGAACCTATGCTTTTGCTGCAGCATTGCGCGGCTGTCCGCTTGATGTTTTATCAGATCTTGTATCCGATAATGCGAAGGCAGTTTTTGGTCCAAATTGGTAACAGTGTCAGTCAGGAGCGGCGGGGCAGTTCAATGGTAAAACAGGTCCATTGATCCTGTACCGAATCGACGCTTAAGCTTCCTTTATGGGCGTCGATGATGCTTTTTACTATGTGCAGTCCAAGACCGGTACCGCCGACCGATGCGGTAGTAAAAAAAGGATCAAATATTTGCTTGATGATACCGGAAGGTATGCCTATTCCAGAGTCCTTGATTTTAAGAATAAAGGTGGCTTCATCGCCATCGGCAATAATTGACAGATGTTTTGCCGTAGAGTCCAGCAAGGCTTTGAAGGCATTATCCAGCAGGTTGTTAATTGCCCGCTGCAAGCGTAAAATGTCGATAAAAAGCGGCTCATTGTTGTTAATTACTATTTCGATATCAATGTTGTTTTTTTCAAGCAAAGGACGCAGTCCGGAAATGCTCTTTTGGATCAGCTCCTCCGGTGTGCTCAGCGTAAAATTGAGTCTTATTTCTCCACGGGCAAAATCCAGGAATTCGTTGGCCAGATTTTCCAGCCGGTTTGCTTCAAAGTCGATATTTTTTATATAACGCCTGGCGCGCTCCGGTTCATTAAGATGCATGGTAACCAATTGCAGCTGGCCTTTGATTATCGATAAAGGGTTACGGATGTCGTGCAGTATCATAGAAGAAAATTTGCCGAGGGTGGACAGACGGGCCGTCCGTAACTTTTCTGCCTGGGCTTTTTCAAGTGCTGAATAGGCTATTTCAAGTTCTTTATTGCGAAGCTTTAGATCTTCGACATAGGTTTCATTGGAGTTGCGTACCAGCATCGACATGGCGGTCATTACTGCCATGGCAATGGACGAATGGGCTGCAATCAGTTCCTGGAAATCCCTGCGCGAAAGGCTGAGTACCAGGCATTCCTCTTTAGCAATTATGGTTGCGCTGCGCGGCAGATTGTCGATAAGAGCCATTTCGCCAAAAAAACTGCCTGGTCCATGCAAAGCCAGTTTTTGCGGCGTGCCTTCAGTGGTTTGCTTAAAGACTTCGACTTGCCCGGAAACGATTATGTAAAAACTGTCTGCAATACTGCCTTCGAGACAAATGGTAGCCCCTGCATCAAAAGTACATTCAACGCAACGGGATGTGACCAAGGCCAGTTCATCATTCTTGAGATTCTTGAAAAAATATATATCTTTGAGAAATTGATAGTACTTCATGTTTGCACCAGTCGTAAAAAAACAAAAGGCTCCGTTAAGGAGCCTTTTGCATTATCTAACGGTTTTACCAACCGTCGGCCATATCGTCTGTGTCGCGGCTGTCTTCCGCAAACAGATCGGTAACTGCCCTCAGGTCATCAAAGTAGGTATAATAGGTTCCATAGGATTCCATCGGATCGGTTTCAATTTTGAAGCCGACGATTTTCAAACCCATGTGACTGTTATAATGGTAATTGCGCTGGATTATACCGTTTGTTCCATCAGGATTCTGCGGTGGGATGGCAACAGAAAGCTTTTTCCAGCCCTGAAAATTAAGCTTGCCCATCGAAAGCTCAAAGTAGTTATTGAAGAAATCGCGAACCATAATTTTCAGTTCATGGCTGTAATTTCTGCCGGCTACCCAAACCGAGATAGTCTTGGTAATGCCTTCGATAGGCAGTGGGCGCTGGGGCAGAATATAAATGGTATTGTAGCCGCGGCGGAAGAAATCCACACGGGCACCGTACACCTGGGTATCAGCCAGTTGGGGATCAATGCCGGTGTAGCGTTCTTCCGGTTTCGGCTCGTCGGCTTTACCGGCAGGCGATCCTTTAAAAAGGCGGCCGCTGGCTACACCTTCATCTGGTGAGATGAACGTAGACCAGAAACCTTCGGATTCAAATTTGTCGACGGTTACAGTCTGAAGTTTCTGCTGGGCGGTATCGATGCCAATGGAATTGGGATCGGGATTGCCAACAGTGGCCTGAGCACTCAGGCTGACCGCTACAAGACAGGTCAGCAGGACGGCAAGTATCTTTTTCATGACTTCCCCTTAATTATTTGCTTCAAGATCCCAGTTTTCCTGAATGAAATCGGGATCGGTCAGAGTATCGCCGTCGTACAAGGCTTCGAATGTGTCGGTAAGAACCTTGAGATGATCGAAATAGAAGAATATGGCTTTGTCCTGAAGGGGGGCGTCGGCCGGAGCGGGTAAGGCGGCAACTTCGGTCGGTCTGGCCCATACCCGGAATTTAACCAGCTTAAGGGTTTCGCGCACCGGCAGGTATTTTTTGGACTGCGGAATGCTTCCGGGAACATTAATCCGGAAATTCTTCCAGCCGATGTGATTCAGTTCGCCCATGTAGATTGCGTGAACTGCACCTTGGAAATCGCGCAGGTAAGCCTCAATATAGTAATTCATATTGGGAGACCAAACCCACATGTCAATCATGCGTACCCGGCCCGGGAGGTCCAATTCTACCGGAGCATAGGTGGCATCTTCACCTTCGCCCGTTTTGGTTCCGGGTACCAGATCCACCCAGTTATATTCGCGGCGGTCAAACAGCATGGCCACACCCAGCGAGTTCAGGTCCTTGCCTTCACGGTTGCTGCCGAAAATCGCCAGAGGCCAGCTGGGCACATAGGCTACTTTCGGGAAGCCCGCTGTCGAGAACTTGCTGCCGATTACAAACCATGGCTCGGCATCTTGATCGTCAAAACTCTGGACTACGATAGATTCCAGGTTGACTGCTTTTTCGTCTGCAAATAATGGATTTGCAACGATAATGAAAACACATGCGAGGGACAGGCAAAACGCCTTAACGACGTGTTGTTTCATCCGGATTACTCCTTGTGGCCTTCTTTTAGACCTGTCAGCTATAAAAGCAATTATATTTTTAAGACTGCCCTTTGTCAAATAATTTCGGCAAAGAAACACCCTAACTGCACTTATTTGTCGTCCGACTTGGTTATTTTCCAATCTGAATAGACCTGCAGGCCATTGTTTTTACTTATATTTGCCTGAAGTGCGTGAATGGCCGCTGGCACATCCCAGGAAAGCTGTACATCGACTGCTTCAGGAATAGATTTCATGAAAGGGTTTACGGAAACGACATACGTGCTTGAATCAAACATTTTTTCCGCCAGAACAGCAATATCGGTCGCGGGTGCAAAAAGTACGGCAGCTGCTATGTCCATAGCCTTGTAAGCAGCTATCTGGCTTTCGCTTATTCCTTCGACCTGCTGGATTAGCAGTAATTGGTTGGTGGGGTCAGCAGCATTCGAGACTCCGAAGACAGTCTCAAATGCCGCCTGCACGAGCGGATCGGTTTCTGCGGACACAAGCAGCGCTGTCAACATGGTTTGCCCGCTAAACTGTTTGTCCAGGTAGCCGCGGATAAGCTGGATGGCTTGTTCAGCCGCTTTCTCCTGGCTGAAAAGGGCTATAGTCAGTGTTTCAGACTCTTCAGGTACAGTTGTTCCCCAAGAGGCAATGCGCAGCCCCGTGTATTCGGCTGTGAGCGCCTTGGTTTCGCTAAGCAATAATGGCGAAACATATAGTAATGATGGTTCTGCTTCCTGTACGACACGATAAAATTCTGCGGAAAGGTTCTGCCCCTGTATTATCTTCAGTTCGCGAACGGCGCGGCTGAGAGCTTTGGTACCTTCCGGATCCAGTGCCGCATAATATTCGTCAATCACAGCCATACTGCGCTGTGGAGTGCAGGAAAGTAAGGTTGCAAGCAGCACCCCGAACAGGGTTAATACCAGGCTCTGCCGAATCATACTGCAATTCCCATCTTGATTCCGGCAACAATATTATTTTCCATATACTTAAGAGCATATCGAGATATGCGCCTACCGGCAAGACCTTCCAGGGGCTGATGCCTGTGGCTACTTGACTCCGGCCTGTCATACTTTTACAATTTGAAACGTACTAGATCCGGATGGATCTATTTAGTATTTTTCAAGGAGTCCTTCATGACAAGTTACAAAGAGCTTGGACTATCCAATACTGTTAACCTTTTCAAGAAAGCGGTTGATGGGGGATATGCCCTGCCTGCCTACAATTTTAACAATCTGGAGCAGCTTCAGGCTATCGTGCAGGCCTGTGTCGAGACAAAGAGCCCGGTAATCCTGCAGGTATCTTCCGGTGCCAGAAAGTATGCCAATGCCAATCTGCTGCGCAACATGGCCAAAGGCGCCGTTGAATACGCCAAAGAACTTGGTTATGAAATTCCGATAGTACTGCACCTGGATCATGGCGACAGTTTTGAACTCTGTGTGGATTGTATCGAGAATGGTTTTTCCAGTGTCATGATCGACGGCTCACATTTACCTTATGAGGAAAATGTCGCTCTTACCAAAAAGGTATGTGACTACGCCCATTCCCGGCCGGATTATGTTTCGGTGGAGGGTGAGCTTGGCGTGCTGGCCGGTGTGGAGGATGATGTTTCCTCCGAGCACAGCAATTATACCGAACCGGACGAAGTAGAAGACTTTGTCAAGAAAACCGGCGTAGATTCCCTGGCTATTTCAATTGGGACCAGCCATGGCCGCACTAAATTCCGTCCCGATCAGTGCACTAAAGATGCCAATGGCGTACTCATTCCGCCTCCCTTGCGCTTTGATATCCTGAAGGAAATCGAAAAACGAATTCCCGGCTTCCCGATTGTGCTGCATGGTTCTTCCAGCGTTCCTCCTGAGTACATCGTAATGATCGAAAAATTCGGCGGCAAGCTGGCCGATTCAGTCGGCATTCCGGAGGAGCAGCTGCGCACTGCGGCCAAGAGTGCCGTCTGCAAGATTAATATTGATTCGGATGGCCGTCTGGCCATGACCGCCATGATACGCAAGGTGCTTACCGAGAAACCGGACGAATTTGATCCGCGCAAGATACTTGGTCCGGCCCGTGATGAACTGAAAAAATTGTACATGCATAAAAACAAGGAAGTACTCGGCTCTGCCGGCAAGGCCTGACTTGTTTCTGATTCAAATTAAAAAAAGGGTTGTCCGTGAGGGCAACCCTTTTTTACATGAATCTGCTTTCGCGGAGTTCCTTCACTTTTTTGTCAGGAGGATGCTTCGGCCACCCCCTGGCGGGCTAGTGTGTCGCAGCGCTCATTCCAGACTTCGCCGGCATGGCCTTTGACCCAAATAAAGGCCGCTCCGGTTTTCTGTACCATGACATCAAGCTGCTGCCACAGATCCTGGTTCTTTACCGGACTTTTTGCCGCTGTTTTCCAGCCATTGCGTTTCCAGGCGGCCAGCCAGCTGCTGATGCCGTTTTTTACATACTGGGAATCGGTATGTACACGAACCGGAGCGGCCGGCAGCTCGCCGGAAATAATACGGGTATGAACGCAAGCCAGTGCTTCCACCGCTGCCTGCAGCTCCATACGGTTATTGGTAGTAGCTGGGTTGCCGCCATAGCCTTCGCGGATTTCGCCGCCGCCCATGCACACCCAGCCCCAGCCGCCGGGGCCTGGATTGCCCGAGCAAGCTCCATCAGTATAAATAACAATCGGCGCGGTCATGATATGAACACCAGGCTTAAAGCCGGTATCCAGGTGATCAGTGCCAGGATTATCAGCTGGATGACAAACAGGGGAAGCACATTCCGGTATATTTGCATAACCGGCTTTTTAAAGGCATAGCCAGCAAGAAAGAGGTTCATGCCGATGGGCGGCGTCAGGAAGCCGATGGTAAGGTTGGTAATAAAGATAACCCCAAGATGAACAGGATGTATGCCGAAGGTACCGCCCAGCGGAATAACCAGCGGGGCAATGACCAGAATAGCCGAAAAAATGTCCATAAAGCAACCTACCAGCAGTAAGGCCAGATTCAGTAGCAGCAGGAATACTACTTTTGAGGTAACAATGGAGCTGACCCACAAGGCGAACAGGTCAACAATACCGTAATCAATGATAAAAGTGGAAAGGCTTTTGGCCATGGCAATGATGATCAGCACGCCGCCGGCAACCGGCAGGGCCTGCCGGATAACCTTGTTGATAGGCACGCTTTCTTCGGTCGGCTGGTCGGCTGCTTGGGTTTTTTTTCGCCCGAAAACCTGAATCAGTTTTTCGACAACAAGAAGATATACAATTACCAAAGCACCAATCTCGGTCAGGCTGGCGATCCCGCTCAACCATAAAATTATGATGAGTACCGGAAGCAATATTTCCGGAAGGCTGGCAATCAGAGCCCTGCCGGCACGCTTGGCCGAAAAATGCGGGCGCTTGGTGTTGTGCCCGAGGCTGCGTATAACCCCATAGGCTGCCATGCTGAGGCTGAGCATTAGGCCGGGGATAAGTGCGCCGATAAAAAGGGCATTCATGTCAAAGCGCACACCTTCTATAAGATGAGCATTTGCCTGATAGGTAAAGTTTGCTCCGATAAAGTAGACGATGATTGCAATGCTTGGTGGAAAAAGCAGCCCGATTGAGGATGAAGCAGTCAGCAGCCCGTGTACGTCTTCTTCTTTATATGAGCCGGTACTCATGAGCACAGTTGCCAGTAATCCGCCCAACGCCAGAATGGTTACGCCATTTGCCCCGGTAAAGGTGGTAAAGAAAGTGCAGACCAGTACTGCCGCAATGGCCTCTCCGCCAGGCAGCCAGCCAAACAGTTCGCGGAAAAGACGGACCAGCCGCCTGGAGGCTCCGGTTTCGGCTAGCAGAAAACCGGAGATGGTAAAGAGCGGAATGGCCGGCAGGCTGGAATCTTTGAGCAGATTGTAGGCAGCAGCCGGAACCGATATAAGACTGTCAAAATTTCCCAGAAACAAGAGTCCGGCTATACCGCCAAGTACCAAAAAAAGCGGCAGGCCGAAAAATGCCAGCACAATCAGTATGAGTATTAGTGGAAGCTTCAGGATGGAAATAATCAGTTGCATACTATCGCTCAGACTGTACAAAAAGGCCAGGTCCAGACCGAGTCCATAATTTAGCAGTTCATTGATGGTCGGCAGAGCCAGCAGGATGCCGGCTAGCAAGCCACTGACTGCCAGCAGCCTTTTTAATCTGGTATCGGTGTTCCTTGCAAATTCCAGCAGCAGCATCAGGAAAAAGCCCAGCGGCAGCGGTATTACAAAAAACTGGATAGGGATAGAAAAAATCGGGAAGGTGTTGTTGAGTGACAACACCAGAAAACTCATTGAGGCAAAGAAGAGCAGGGTATAAATGATGATTGAGCTGGTGCTGCCGGCGTAGCCGGCGACCAGTTCCCAGCGGCCCTTCCAGCCAGCGCTCAGTACGATGTGCTTTCGATCAATGGTTGCATATACTGCCGCGAAAAAAGTGAGCCCGAGCATGGCATGTTCGATCAACCGGGCGGCGTTGGGCAAACCGACTGTGCGGAAAACGCGTGCAAAAAGGAAGTCGAGCAGAGCGAAGCCAACCAACCCGGCAAGAGCTATGGCCGAAAGCCCGCGGGTCAGCTTTTTCAGGAACGAGATAATCATCGGATTATTCTCGGACTAAGCTAATGGCAGCATTTATACTGGCCATGAATTGGGCATCAAAGGACTGCCGCAGCGTATCCTGCATTTGAGCTCCGTTAAAGTAACTGTTCCATTCCTGGATCTGTGCGGGATTAACGGTGTTAACGGTTAATCCCTGATTCTGCATTTGCCTGATGGCGTCCGCTTCCATGCTTAAGGATGAGGCGGCAATTTTTTGCACAGCGCTGGTGGCCGCGGCCTGCAGCGCCGGTTTCAGGCTATCCGGGATGCGGTCCCAGTCCCGCTTATTGATCACCAAGGCTCCGAAAAAGGGACTAATCTTGAGCGCGGACATATGTGATACCGAGCGGCGCAGCTGCGACCACATTGTGGACACAAACAGCGGACTGGTATAGGCCACATCAAGCTGATTGGAATTGAATTGCAGAATCAGGGAAGTAGAGGTGGCTTTTACCGGTCTGGCACCCAGATTTTGCAGCTGCTGAATAAGAATTTCGTGATCCGGATTTACTCCAACCCGCATTCCGACTAGATCAGAGGGGGTATAAATCGTCTTGTTGGCAAAGAAATAAACCCAGCCGCCCTGCGCAATTCCAAGTACGACAAACTGGTCGCTAATTTTTTGGGCCATAAGCGGGGTAGCTATCTCGATCGCTGCCAAAAACTCTGCTTCGCTCTGGATGACAGACGGCATGGCCAAGTAAAACATGTTGCTGTCCAGAATATTGATGCCGGAATTTTCCAGTAACGCTCCGTTCAGCTGGTAGCTAAGACGTTGTACCATTTCGTCCTGGGTTATACTGCTGGCGCTGCGCGGAAATTGCATCAGCACTTTATTGGCGGAAATTCTGGCCCATTCGGATGCCAGCTGCCGTATTCCAATATCCCAGGGGCTGTTGGCCGGAATGGCCGCACCGAACTGCAGCCGCAGTGTCTGAGCGCCGAGCGGCAGCGCTCCAGCAAGTAGAAGAAAAATTGCAGCTGAAATAATTGCGGTTTTACGTCCAGTCATGAATGCACCTTTCTGTTGCTGTATAGCTTACTACGGCTATACCGGGTATTAGCGGGCGGCAGGTTCGTCGATATACAAAAATGAATTTTCCAGTATCCAGCCAGCCTTGCGGGCAGCCAGACTGTTCATTAATGAAGGCCTGTCCGGATTGGTTCCAATGGCGATAGCTTTTTCCAGACTGTTGATGAAGTCCGCATATTCATTTTCCGGAGCACAGAAGCCTAACGCCCAGCTTACATAAAAAGCGGCAGAAGCCGGATTGATTTGGTCATCCGCGATGGTTTCATACAGTTGCTGGGCTAGTTTCCGGTTTCCCCCCAGGCTTTCGGGAAGTGAGGTATACACGGTAAAGGCCAATTCTCGCACCATTCCACCGTTAAAAAGTGGATCCAGTTCCATTGCCCGCTGCAGGAGCAGTATGGCCGCCGGTACTTTCTGGGCATTTTCGAAATCAAGCGGATCCAGGGCAAACGCGGCCAGGCTGGCGGCAGAATAATAATACAGTAGATCTACAGAATCAGCTTTAAAGCCGCCGGTCAGATTCTTGAAGGCAGGGGAATCCGGTTCCAGACTGCTATCCAGTTGAATTTCCGAGGCCAGCAGGCGTGGGCTTTTTTTAAGGATGGCCGGCTCCAACAGAGCGGCAGCTCGCACATACAGCGACTTGGCCCGCAGCTGCAGGCCTCTGGCTGCCGCATAATCTGTATCCATCAGGTAGAAGGCTTCTCCTTCGAGAAACGCATTGGCATACAATAGATATAAAGAAGCCAGGGTAATCCGGTAGCTGGTTTTGTCGGGGTAGGTGCGCTGCATGGTTTCGGCAATTTTTATGAGTGAAGGCAAGGCATCGGCAGCCAGCGCATAATCAGGTTCTTCCAGTATGGAATTACTGGCGTGGGTGCCGAGCTGGCTGAGAGCGCATGATCCGAGCAGCAGCGACGAGAGAAACACGATTGTGAGGAGAAATAGTATGTTTTTCACATTTTAAGTATCTGTGTAGCACTTGTACTTGTCAATAACAAGAACTATAGCTTAACCGATTTTTCACAGAATAAATTTGGCTGCGCAAACTCCTCTGCCTCTTGCGTAATCCGGACAAGGCCGTTACGATAATGCACCATGATCAAAGAATTTCGCACCCTCGGTCCGTATCTAAAACAATATTGGTATCGTTATGTCCTCGGTATTGCCTGTTTACTGGTTGTTGACAGCGCGCAATTGCTGATTCCCCAATATATTCGCCGGGCTATCGATACCGTTGCTGCCGGCAACTCGCAGGCAGCGGTTGGCCTTATTGTTTTGTACCTGATAGGTACCGCAGCGCTGATAGCTGCCGGACGTTTTCTGTGGCGTTATTTTATCCATGGAGCCTCCCGGCGTATCGAAAAAGCCATGCGCGATCGCCTGTTCAGCAAACTGATGGTTCTGCCCATGTCCTTTTTTCAGACCAACACGGTTGGTGACCTGATGGCCAGAGCCACTAACGACATGCAGAATATCCGCATGGCCAGTGGCATGGCTTTTGTCGCCCTGTTCGACGGAGTATTCATGTCTCTGGCTATCCTGATTGTGATGTTTGCCCAGAACCCGCTTACCGCCGCCTGGATTCTGATTCCGCTGCCGCTTATCACGTTGATGATTGTTTTTTTCGGCTCTGCCATGGGCCGGCTCTTTAAGAAAGTGCAGGAACATTATTCCAACATGAGTACCGTAGTACAGGAAACCCTGCAGGGTATCCGGGTTGTAAAGTCCTTTGTTAAAGAGGATCATTTTTCCACCAGGTTCTCCGCAGCGAACGACCATTACCGCGAAGCCTCGATGCGAGTAGTAAAGCTGCATGGTCTGTTTTTTCCCTTGATTACTTTTCTGGCCGGGGTGACCACGCTTTTGCTGCTTTTGGCCGGTGGTGCGGCCGTGCTGGAGAATCGCATGACTCCGGGTAACCTGGCTGCCATGCTGGCCTATCTGGAAATGATGATCTGGCCGATCATGGGCGCAGGTTTTACCGTAAACATGATTCAGCGCGGAGCAGTTAGCCTGAAGCGCATCAACGATATTCTGAAGCAGGATTCTGAAGTTTCCTGTGCTCTGCCCGGCGGGAATTGCCCTGAAGTACCTTCTGGCGATATAGAATTGCGCCAGCTCAGTTTTGCCTATAGTGCAGACAGCAAAGCCATATTGGAGGATGTCTCTCTGCGCCTGCCGGCCGGACAAACCCTGGGAATTTTAGGCCGCATTGGCTCCGGCAAGAGCACGCTGCTGAGATTGCTTACCAGGGTAATAGAAGCTCCGGCGGGATCAGTCTATATCGGCGGTCTGGATATCGGCGGCTGCAGCCTTAACAGTCTGCGCTCAAAATTAGGCATGGTTCCGCAGGAGAGTTTTCTCTTTTCGGACAGCATCCGCAACAATGTACTGTTTGCCTGCCCGGATTTGGCGGAAAACCGCTTCCGCGAGGTACTGCGCATCAGCGCTTTGGAACGCGATCTGGAGCTCTTTGCCAACGGCTGGGATACGGTGGTAGGCGAGCGCGGCCTGACCCTTTCCGGCGGGCAGAAGCAGCGGGTGGCCATTGCCCGGGCACTGGCCCGCGAGCCGGAAATACTGATTTTTGACGATGCCCTTTCAGCGGTGGATACGGCCACCGAAGAGCAGATCTTGTCGGCCATTATTGCCGACCGGCTGGGTAAAACCAATATCCTGGTTTCCAACCGGGTGTCTACACTGCAGCGGGCCGACCTGATAGCGGTATTGGATGAGGGCCGCTTGGTGCAGTTCGGAACGCCAGCTGAGTTAATACAACAGGAAGGTTTCTTTGCCGAAACCGCTGCAATGCAGGAACTAAGCCGGCAGCAGCCGGCAGGGCAGGTCTGAACCATGGCTAACTTTTTTGAGAATGAAGAAATACTTAAGACTTTTGATATTACTATCGTTAAGCGCATCATGGCCTATGTGCGGCCGCATCGCTGGCTCTTGCTGCTTACGACCGTATCTTTGCTTCTGTCGACTGTTGGTTCGCTATTTCTGCCGCTGATTTCCAAACGCATAGTGGACGAGGCCTTGATCGCCACTTCGGTAAGCCTGCATAGTTCCGTGCGCAGCGATGAGCGCTTTTCCGGGTTAAAAATCGCCGATAACGCTCCTGCCGCCGCCGACCGGGTGTTTATCCGGCGTTCTGATCTGGCCATGATATCCGAACCGCTACGCCGTCAGCTCGAGG
>Ga0180007_10003504_pt1 | contig 17418 bp, 27 predicted proteins | sample MM_PC_MetaG_FD_121122 | JGI IMG/M metagenome (GOLD analysis project Ga0180007, IMG submission 121122) | Groundwater microbial communities from the Aspo Hard Rock Laboratory (HRL) deep subsurface site, Sweden - MM_PC_MetaG | ecosystem: Environmental > Aquatic > Deep subsurface > Groundwater... | reverse complement strand
TATGGGAGAATATCCGCAATCGGGGCATTCTTTGTTATGCCAATCTGGGACATATTCTTCGCTGTTCCACCCGCACTTGTCGCAGAATACTTTCACGAGATGTTTTTCGATTGAGGTCATTTTGAAGAATTTAATTTTTTAACGAAGCGTCTCCATTCTTGAATTTCGCGCTCAGCGAATTTTATCAATTTCTTTTTTGAACTTTGGAGTTCAAGTTCTCCGTTTTTATCGAGTCCGAGATGTTTGCCGATTTCGTAGTTCATAAAGTATTAAAAACTATTACCAGCGCGCCGATCACGGTAGTAAGTATTACTCCGATTGCTTGCGCGTTGGATGTGCGAACTGTGATTGTGGTTTTCATTTTAAAAGATTAGGGGAAAGGAGGGGAAGCCAGCATCAGCCAGCTTCCCTGCCTAGCTACTGAACACGGTACGAATATCCGCGTCCGTTTGACCAGTCTTTCGCGAACTGTTTTTGCCAGTCCGAAATCAACTGACCGGAAAGACCGTCGCCGAAACGATCGAACTCTCCCTGCTCGATGTATTTCGCCTGATTCTCCGGCGTGAGCCAAGAGAAATACGAAACGAAACCTTCGAAGCCGCCGGCAAACGAGTTGCCGTCATCTTTCCACTCCTGATAACCGAGCGGAGCGGAAAAGATTACTAGCGCGAGGGCTAGTCCCGTGATGGTGGTGAGCATTTTGCTCATTTGAATTGGGGGTTATTAAATAAATGAAGTAACGGGGATTAAAAATTGTGAAGTATAATTGTACCGGTTATCATCGCAGCTACGAAAGCGACAGCGAAAAGGGAGGATTTTGTCCGTTTGCGGGGGACACAAAGCGAGAGTGTGCCGAGGATGCAGTAAGTGGCAACTGCCGAGAGTGTGAGAGACATTTTAAAGGGGGTTAAATAAATGAATCGTGTGATGTTTGATATTTTAAAGGGATTAGTAATGATTTATTAAAGTTTATCACATTTTAAAACATAATGCAAATGTTTTTCAAGTCATTTTTAAAGCCGGTAAAAATTCCTCGATGAACTTGATTGCCTCGGAACTACCTTTGCAGATTTTCGCTTCACAATTATCACAAAGGTTTATTGCTTTGATCCATTCTTTTTGCTCTGGTGCTGTCGTCGATCCGCTGATCCGCTTCATTTCCACAAAAAGAATATATCCGGTAGCCATCACGATGATGTAATCCGGAACTCCTCTACGAACTCCACTATTTTTATTTTTAGCTTTTTGCTTCCAGCTCGTGGTGTAGGTTTCATTCGGGATGTGCGAAAAAAGCAAAACATTCCCGAGATTCTTTTGCTTGTCTAACCACTCGACTAGAACTAGACACTCGTCATATTCTGTTGGTGATGGGAGTTTCATTTGAAATTCTTAATTGTTTTAGCTCCGCATTTTTGGCAGCGGTATCTTTGACCGTATTTACTTAATCCTAGTTTTTCCATTTTTCCATCGCAAGTATGGCTGGGGCATTTCATAATTTATGTTTTTCACAGAAATTCTTTATCTTATCATCTTGATCTATAATCTTATATTCTTTTCCTTTTTTCCATCCACAATAATATCTATCTATTTCTGTTTCTGTTTTGTCTGGACTTAAACGAATCCTTTGCATCAAATAAATACCGTTTTTGTTTTTATTCTGAAAAAGAAAAGTATCTTTTAAATAAACAATATCACTGTCTGAAATTATTTTATCTCTGTCATCTTGCCCTAGTTTCATAAATTTAAGCTGAGATGGTTTAAATGTTTCTCCTTGAATCCAAATATGTTGTTTTCTTTTTTGAATATCTTCCCAAACTCCTGCGAACTCTGATTCGTTTAAATAAAATATTTTCTTTTTACCTGTCATCTGATCATCGGCGATTATTTTTCTCGTGGCGAACTGTGTTGTTAGTTGTTGCATTGTAGTTTGGTTAAATGGTTAAATTTTCATTCTTTCTTTCATCGAATCTGTCATCGGCTCAAGTGGTCTTTCGCCGGAGAACTTTTTTGAATTCATTAGCCAAGTAGCCAATCTTCTTTTTACATCAAATGTTTTTTGCATTTGCCAGCGCAACTTCTTGCCTGTCGAGTTCGGCTCAGTCCAGTAAAGAACGAACTTCTTGATTTCGAGTTCAGCCTCCTCATCCGCCGCGCCGTTTTCGACCGCCCACGCGATTGCTTTTTTTTGAATCCCGTCGTCTTCGAAGAATGAAATATTTTTTTCTTTTGGGGTGGGTGGGGCTTCAGCCCCTAACTTCTTTTCATTCTTTTCATTCTTATCATTCTTGTCTATGTACCGTCTGCTGTCCGTCTGCTGTCCGTCTGCTGTATCGTCTGCTGTATCGTTTTGGTATTTTCCATAGTTTAAAATTGTTATTATTGTGGTTATATATCGGTCTTTCTGCTGTTCTATCTGCTGTTCTGTTTCAAGCAGTTTTAGGAAGCGTCTTGTCCGACCTTTGCTCCACTTCCATCTTTTAGACATTGTTAGTTCACTCCACCCAATTTGACCTCTTTTTAAATGTATAATATTTCCTCTAATTGAGATTATATTATTGGTGTGATTTGCATTCAGAAATAAATCAATCCAAGCTTGGGCTTTTGTGAATGGTTCGATAAAGTAAAATGGATTATCTTCTATACTTCGGTAAAGCCTAACCCATCCTTTCTTTTTCCAGTCGTTCATAAATTTTTGATAAGTTTTTAGGATTATTAAAAAGTGATTCTAATATTTCAGCCAATTCTTTTTTTGTAATATCAAAATGTCCAACTCCGTAAATACGAAAATTCGCGGAATAAAAATATTCAGATAATTTTTCGTAGTTTTTTTCAACTGTTGCCATAATGCGGAGGTTTAAAAAATACACTCAAAACGCTCTCCCTAAAAAAACCTCCGCAAAGAAGCGAGAAGGGAGAGCGATCCGAAAGTATTTTTTTGCGGAGGTCATACGCAGTAATTATATTCCCTATTTTTTAAAAAAGCAAATTTTAAATATTCAAAATCCACACCGAAAGGCACTCATCTCTCGGTGTAGGTTTCGAATATTTAAAAAATAAAGAGTGCATGAGCGTTTTTCATTTCATATTATGTGTACCGGCATCAAACTGTCTCTCAAGATACTCATCGATGTCGCGTTGGCGGAACCTCCACCTGCGCCCGATCTTCACTCCATTTAGTTCGCCGGAGTTGACCAAAGCAGCGAGCGTCATCCGATGTACGACCAAAACATTCGCTGTCTCTTGAAGCGTGTAGAGTTCTACGATTGGTAAGTCTCTTTTCATTTTTAAAAAGTTAAATCTGCGACATCTTGATTTAAAATTATGCGGGAGTCAAACAACTCGGCTTGCCACGACCATATTTTAATTGTAAACTATTTAAAAGATTATATCATAATTTAAAACATCTTTCAACATCAAATAGTTGCAATGAGAATTAGAAAGATTATAATGAAGAAAACTTAACCAACCAAGAAATGCGCAACACCTTTAAAACAATCGTAATCGCATTAATCGTTTCAATCGTAACCAGTTTTCTTACTTTTCTAATTGTTGATTATGTGAGTTATGAAAGAGATATGGATTTATTAATGAAAACAACAGAATACGATAATGAAATTTTAAAAATAATCGGAGACCATCTTGAATTTCACTTAAACGAAATAATCAATGAATAATCCAAACAGCCTCACAGCCGACGAAATAGCTGAAACGCAAGAATGGCTCACAACAAAATGGAAAAAAAGAGAAGAGTGCATCGCCGCGATAATCAAACTGGCTAAGTTGCGGGGGGAAACGATTGATGGAGAAACTGAAAGGGTACTGGATGAACAGGATGATGATGTGTTGGAGAAAACTTTATTAACTTATATTCTTTAACCCAAATACATTATGAAAATCGAAAAACGCGAAATCATCGTCTCTAAAAAAGTTGTCAGAATCACAACTACAGATGAAAGATTCTACGAAATAGAAAATGGAGAATACCGACCGAGTCTAACTTTCGTGAATAGTTTTTACTTCAAAAAACAACTCCAGCAATGGTTCAAAAGTAAAGGAGCTGATGAAATCGAGCAAATCCTAAACGAGACATCAGAGCGCGGCTCGATTATCCACCAGATTTTAGAAAGAATCTGTCTCGGCGAAGAAATGCGCTGCGATCAAATGTTTTATTCCTTTCGAGATGAAATCCACCTCGCAACCGAGGAAGAAATAAAAGCTGGCTATCATCTCCGCGAAATCAAAGGGGATGAGTGGAAGGCAGTCATTGATTTTGTGAACTGGACTAAATCGTTGGACAGTTTCGAGGTGATCGCAACTGAGATGACGGTATTCAATGACAATGTAGCAGGAACGCTCGATCTCATCGCGAGAGTGAACGGAGAAATTTGGCTGGCTGATTTTAAAACCTCCAACTCGGCAAGCTACTACACCTCGTGGGATGCGCAACTCGCTCCGCTCAAAACAATGGCTGCTGCTTCTCCCGATCCACGACTGAAAGGAATCGACTGGACAAAAGTAAAATGCGTTTTGATTCAAGCCGGATATACGCGAAATAAAGCAGGAATCAAAGTGAACGAGCGAACTGATGAGCAAATGCAAACCGGATTAGATATGCACGACATCGCTTATAGGACTTGGAAGATAGAAGATGCCAGCGAACCCCGTCAAATTGAACTGCCGATTACAGCTAAATTAGAAGATAAAAGTGATAAAATAGCTAAGGCAGAAATAGAGGAAACCGAGAAAAAAGAAAAGAAAGCGGAAGCAACCGCGAAAAAAGAATTTGAATCTACTAAATAATCTTTAACCAACTTTAAAATGCCCGGAAAACTACAAAGAAGCGGAAAGCCCTACATCTCGATCGTTGGCGGCAACTTCTCACAAGCGGTTGACATCGGAACGCCCGGCTCAAAACTCCGCAAGTACGAACTCAAAGACGGAACCAAAGGTGAGAAAAATGAGATAGTATTTACCGATTGGGAAGGTCGCGTGATAGATATAAAATTTGAGGAAAGCAAGTATGGAAAGAATCTAAATCTCGAACTCGAAGATGCGGTGATTTCGATAAATACAGCCTCCCGCTACTTCCAAGATCTCGCTTGCCGGCTCTGCTCGGCAGACCTCTCCAAGCCAATCAACTTTCACCCCTACGATTTCGAAGTGGATGGACAAAAGAAAACAGGAGTGAGTATGACGCAGCAAGAAGCGAAACTTCAAAACTTCTTTTACGACGGCAAAGAAAGTTTGCACGGATTCCCGGTGCCAGAAAATCGAGATTCAATGGACTCGGATGACTGGAAAATGTTTTTTGTAAAAGTAAAAAAATTCTTGATTGAAAAGCTTGAAGAATTAGAAATACCCGAACCACCGAAAGACCTAACGCCCGAAGATGTAGAAAAAGCCGGAACGAAGGAATCAAAAGCAAAAGTGGCGGAAGAAACGGAAGAAGTGAAAATCGATGATCTCCCTTTTTGACACGACAATAAACTGTAATAATTTATGAAAATAATCGACAAACTCACCGAATCCGAAATTCTCGCTTGTCGGAAATACCGCGACATAATCGCGAAAAAAAGCTACACGACTGCTGATATAAATTTTCTTTACTTGATCAATCGAGACTTCCGAGACTTAGACTTACAACGAAAATGAGTCTAATCGACCAAATCACGAGAGAGTTCAGAGAAAACGGCAATTGCTTCTGGTCTTATAGTGAAATCTGCCGCCAGCTTTGGTTCAACGACATCATCTGTTCTCCTCAATCAGTTTCTCGAAGAATACAAGAGCGCGCTCACTTATTTGAAACACAGGAGATTGGCAAGTATAAAAAATTCAGGCTTAAAGAATCCCAAATTTGATAGAGATAAGATGACCGATTCCTTCTCCATTTGCGCCACGATAATATCTGAGTACGATCAGAAGTCTCAGAGTATGATAATCGAAGCAATAATGTACGCTCGGGACAGGCTCGCAGCTCAGAGCTATTTTCTCGCTGAAGAAGCCAGCCGATTCAAAAACGAATATAATGAAAAATACTTCATCAGCAAAGTCGCGGTACTAGGACGAACCCAAAAGCTAATCGAGATCGGAACGAAGATCGGAGCAGCGAGAACAATGGCAGAAGTTGAAAATGAGGGAGTGATAAAAGAGCGGATGGAAGCTGGGGGGAGAGCCTACCGCGCGGATCTCCTGCTCAAACAAGTCAATCAAGTTTTGTCAGCAATGCAGCAAAGAATCTCGTTTTTGAAGCTGCAGTATGATAAAATAATAACGAAATATGATGTAAATCCTAATACCGGAGAAACAAAATGAACCTCCAAGAATTTGAAAAAATCGAGATGACAAAAGATGAACTGGAAGCAACTAAAATGTTCGCAGAATCTCTTTACAGGGGAGGAAAGATGAAAAGAGGGGAAACGAAGGATGAATTTTTTCATCGGGTATGCGAGACGATTTACAAAAATTTTAAGTGAAATGTGATAAAATGCAATTATGCCAAACGCTTCCGAAGTGCAACTCATCGCAATCGAAAAAATAAAACTGCTCGAGCGCAACCCGAGGAAGATCAACGAAGAAAGATTTAAAAAGCTCTGCGAGAGCGTGGATAAAAACCCTGATTTTTTCAATGTGCGCCCCTGCCTCGTAAATGATGCGAGCGGGGAGTTGGTCGTTTACGCCGGCAATCAACGCCTCCGCGCCGCAAAAGCGATGGGATGGAAGGAAGTGCCGTGTATTATCGAAACGCTCACCGACGAGCAACAGCGCGAGCGCACGATCCGCGACAATGTGGAGTTGGGAGAATGGGATTGGGAACTGCTCGCGGAGGACTGGAAGAAAGACGAGCTGGAGAGCTGGGGAGTGGAATGCGAATTCAATACCGACGAGGAAGGAAAAACCGACCCAGACGAAGTCCCGGAAGCCCCTGAGATTCCGAAAGCAAAACTCGGAGATATTTACCAGCTCGGCGATCACCGCCTGATGTGCGGATCAGCCACGATCGCAGAAGATGTCGAGAAGCTGATGGGAGGGGAAAAGGCGGATATGGTTTTTACCGATCCGCCATATGGGGTCACGAAAAACGAATGGGACAGAATGTTCACACAAGAAGATTTAGACATGCTATTTTCTATCACGGATGGAGCAATTTTGGTTTGGAACGCTACAAAGCCGGAAGTTTTTAAGCATATGCTTGGATTAAGTCCGTTGTGTGATAGGGTGGCAGTTTGGAGAATGACAAGTGGCATAACAGGCAAGGGTGGTATGTTTTGGACTTGGCAACCGATTTTTGCGTGGAGATCAAGGGATATAAAATTATGGGATTCGATGGAATTTGAATCTGATTCTCCAACGAGAACAGGAGAGCATCCGACACAAAAACCGGTCGGATTGATAAAAAAATGGATAAATGCAGATAGCAAAATAAAAAGCGTGGCTGATTTATTCGGCGGCTCTGGCTCAACTCTCATCGCCTGCGAACAAACCAAACGCCGCTGCTACATGATGGAACTCGACCCGAAATACATCGATGTAATAATTAAGCGGTGGGAGGACTTCACTGCAAAAAAAGCAATTAAGTGTTAAATTTCAGATGTGCCTAAAATCCGAAAAAGTCCGACAGGCTTAAAACCCAAGCAATTAGCTGCTATTGCGATATTGTCTAAAATTCCCCAAGAATTCAGCAGTATGCAGCAGGTAGCTGACGATCCGAGTGTCGGAGTGAACCGAGATACGCTTTATGAGTGGTTCAAAAAAGATTTATTCCTCGAACGACTTGAAGAAGAATCTCAACGCAACTTCCGTGCTCACGCTGGAGTAGTTCGGGCGGCGCACTTCAAAGGAATCCTCAAACGACAGGACGCGCGGCTCATCGATTTATTCTACCAGAGGCAGGAAGGCTGGCGACCGCAGTCAGGAGTTGAACACAGCGGAAAGATCGGACTGCCAATTTTAGGTAATGTAAAAAAGCAAAATGCCATTCATAAGAACAACAGCAACCGAAAAAATATCAAAGTTATCAAAAAGAATCTGGGCGTTGCAGGGGGGGACATCGGCAAGCAAGACAATCTCGGCTCTGCTGATTCTGATTGATTTTGCTCAATCGGATGAAACGCCGACTCTTACGAGCGTGGTATCTGAATCTTTCCCGCATCTCCGGCGTGGAGCTTTGCGTGATTTTTTGCTGATAATGAAAGAGCATAATTATTTTGAGGATTATCGATGGAATAAAACTGAAAGCACTTACACATTTCCAAATGGTAGCACGATGGAATTCTTCTCGGCTGATGATTCCAAGAAGATGAGAGGTGGTCGCCGTGATCGGCTTTTTATTAACGAGGTAAACAATATCGCCTTTTCGTCTTTCGAGGAACTGGAGGTGCGGACGAAGGAACTGGTAATCATCGATTGGAATCCAACAAATGAGTTTTGGTTTTATACCGATGTGATGGGAGTGCGAGATGATGTCGAGCACCTCATCTTGACATACAAAGATAATGAGGCTTTATCGAAAGAGATTGTTGATTCGATTGAGCAACGCAAGAATAGGAAGGACTGGTGGCGCGTTTATGGTTTGGGATTGCTCGGGGAGCTGGAGGGGAAGATTTATACCAAGTGGGAGATCATCGACGAGATACCGGATCGCGCCAGACTCGAGAGGAGGGGATTAGATTTTGGATATACCAACGACCCCAGCACGCTTGTCGGTATTTACAAGTGGAATGATGCTTTCGTCCTCGATGAGGAGTTTTATTTAAAAGGATTGAGCAACCGCCAAATCGCCACGAAGATTCTCGCGCAACCAGAGCAGGTTTTGGTGTTTGCTGACAGTGTCGAACCTAAAAGTATTGATGAGATAGCGGGATATGGAATTGGAATCGTCGGAGCGGTGAAGGGACCGGGAAGCGTGAACTACGGAATCCAATTCGTCCAAGACCAAAAGATTTATGTAACGAAAAGAAGCATTAATATCATCAAAGAATACCGGAATTATCTTTGGAAGGTAGATAAAAATGGTAAGGTAATCAACGAGCCGGAACACGCATTCAGTCATTCGATGGATGCAATCCGGTATGGACTGAGCGACTACTTCCCAAAAACATCGGTCGGTGATGTGGGTAAATCTGATACTATCGCAGGAAATATCACCGAACGAAAATTCTGATATTTGACTTTAAACGAAATAACACTACAATTTTAACGAGAAGCTAAAACGCCGACCATAGCCGGTAATATAATTGAACAACAATTCTGATGGTTGGATTAATACAGCTCGCGAGCGAAGATGCCAAAAAAGCAGACGGCAAGATGCGAGCAAACGCAAAGGAATTTGGAGCGGCAGGAACTTATTTGACCTCGGGAATGATCGCCGAGGATTTTAATGCTCAATTGCAATTTCCACAAAGCATTGCAATCTTCGAGGAAATGAGCAAGAGCGACGGTCAGGTGAATGCAGCCGTCCAAGCAATCAAACTTCCGCTGATGACAGCGAACTGGATGGTGGAAGGAAACGAGAATGTGAAAGAGGAGCATATCGAGTTCATTCAGAACGCGCTCTTCGAGGATATGGATGTGGAGTTTGACCACTTCTTGAGCGAGGCTTTACAACATATCGTTTATGGGTTTTATTATTTCGAGAAGATTTTTAAACAAAGAGCGGACGGAATGATTGGCTGGAAGAAATTCGCACCGCGCATCCCTTCGGCTCACTACAAATGGAGTGCTGACAAATTTAAAAAAGGTGGGATAACGCAGCAACTCAAAACGACCGATCAAGAGAGCCCCGACAAAACAATGAACCCGCAGATTCCGTGGAGTAAGCTGATGCTTTTCAATAATCAGCAGGAGGGCGACAACTACGAAGGAATCTCACCACTGCGATCAGCCTACAAGCATTGGAAGATGAAAGATTTGGCATACAAAATCCAGATCATCGCAATCGAAAGACACGGGGTCGGAATACCAACAATGACTCTGCCAAAAGGGGCGGGTGATGACGACATAACGAAAGCGGAAGAAATGCTCAAAAATCTCCGCAGTAATGAAAAGGGATATATGATTTTGAAAGAAGGGTGGTCGTTTGAGATTATCAGCGGAGGAACAGGTGGCACTTCGAAGGACAGCCAAATCCACGATGCCATCGAGCATCACAACCGGATGATTCTGATGAATGTGCTGGCTCCATTCCTCGATTTGGGCAGCGGTGCGACTGGTTCATTCGCTCTCGGAGAAACTCAACTCAATTTCTTTTTGAACTCTTTGCAGCAAGTTGGAAAGAATGTGGCTGGGACAATCAATGAATCAATCAAAGAATTGATTGATATAAATTTTGGAATACAAGAACATTATCCAACCCTGCGTGTGACCGAGATTGGCAATGTCGATAAGCAGGTTTTGATGACGGCTCTCTCGGCTGCGGTGACATCTGGGCTAATCGTAATCGACCAACCGCTCAAAGAGTGGGTGCGCGAGATGTTGAATTTGCCGGAGATAGATGAGGCAACTGCTGAGATACCGGAGTCAGTAATTCCCGAAGAGAAGAAGCCTTTTGAAAAGAAGCCGGAAATAAAACCGAAGGACGAAACCAAGAAAGACATTGAGGAAATCAAGAAGAAACTAGCCGAGCTAACTAAAAAAAAAATCTACAAACTGGCAGAAAAGCCAAAGGTAGATATTTCTAAAAGCGAGCGCATTTTTCAGAGGGCGATCACTGAACACGAAAGAGGAATTGAGGAGTGGTGGCAGAAAACCTACTTGCCGGAGATTGAAAGGACTGAGAATAAGCTCAGAGATTTTCTAGAAAAGAAATACCGGCAAGCGAAAGTAGAAGTGGTCGGGGGAGTGGTGACAATCGCCACAAGGGGCAATGCTGGACTGGCAGCTGAGATGCGGCGGGGAATCGACGAGGAGATGAACCGACTCCACGATAAATTCAAGCAGAAGAATTATGTCGATGCGATGATGAAGCAGTCGGCAAAGCAGGCTCTCAAAGTGATGCTCGAAATGAAAACGATTCGTGAGTTTGCTGATACCGTAATTGATGAGCAGCAATTCAGAGCGTTTACTTCTGGTCATCTCTCGAATGTGAACGGCTTTATTTTCAATGAAGGGCGGCAACTCAAAGAAAGGCTACTTGATAATTTCACGCAAAAAACATCCATCACAATTGCACTTGACCAAACGAAGAAATTCACAATGAATCGCAATATCACGAAACTATCAATCGTCACCCATCCCCGCGCACTCTTTAAAAATGTAGTTTTTGTGAATGCTGATAAGCAGGGTGTGATTCATTTCAAAATAACTATTCCTGATAATAAATACAATGATTTAAATCCGATGGGGATCACGGCAGGTTTGCTTTTCTTGATTTTCACTTATCAGCAACTCAATAAAAAAGGCGACACAAAGAATAATGCGAATGTGATTGGGGGGATGGGTGCGCATTACGGAAGTTTTGATTATTGCTATCCAATCGACGAAGAATACTACGAGGAAGAGGAAAGAATTGCGAGAGAGCAACGAAAAGCATTTCTGAATAGTGTCAAGTAGTTATTTTACAAAAGATTTGCATTAGTGTATTTTACAGGTGGATAAACGCTCGAAAACAATTGAGCGTTTATGAAACTACAAAGAAATTTCGTTCTCTCTGAAATCGAACTCGGCGACCTAACCGAAGAAACCCTCGCTGATAAAGAGTTCGAGATTCTTTCTGCTGGAAAGAAAGTTTATCGCGGAGGACAGATTGAAATAAAAGAAAGCGACCTCGCTGAGATGGAAAAGAACTTCAATGATGGAGTAGTCGGAACGCAACTCGCTGTTGATGTGAATCACGATCCTGACCATAAAGCATTCGCGTGGTTTTCTTCTGTCCGCAAAGTCGGCGATAAGCTGATGGCTTCATTCAAAGACTTCACGGAAGAAGGCAAAAAACTAATTCTCGAGGGGGGATATAAGTACTTCTCTGTCGAGATTGACAATGGTTTCGAAAGAATAATCAACGGAACTAAAAAGGCGTTCAAAAATGTGCTTCGTGGTGTGGCACTGACCAATCGCCCGGTCGATAAAGACATAGCACCCACTTTTTTTAGTGAATCAATTAACCCCCAAAATATGCAAACTGCATTAAAACTTGCAGAATCACTCTGCAAACGGTCTTTCCTGTCGAAGGAGGACAAAGCCCTCTGGAAGGAGGCAAAGGCAACTCTCAGCGATGAGGATGCTGCAACTGATGAAGTTGCAAAGGCTGATGAAGCGATAGAAGCCAAACCGGAGGAAGATCCGGCTGCGGCTGAGGCTGCTAAAAAGGCTGAGGAAGAGGCAGCGGCAAAAGCCAAAGAGGAAGAAAACAAAGGCAAAACAGAAGAAGATAAGAAAAAGGAAGAGGAACTTGCTGAAACCAAGAAAACACTTGCGGAAACTAAATCGAATCTCGGTAAACTCGAAACTAAGATTCGTTTGTCCGAAATCGAAAAGCGTTCAGAAAAAGAACTTCAATTATCAGAAGATAACCCTACCGGATTGTCAATGGAAGATACGGGAAAAGCTGCAAAGTTTCTCTCGACACTTTCGAATGACCAAATGGAAGAGGTTATCGGACTGATTAAAAAGGTAAAAACGGTTGACTTCAACGAATACGGTTCTGCCGGAGATGGTGAGGTCGATGCACAGGCTGAACTCACGAAACTTGCCGAGGCAAAGAGAAAGGAAAATCCAACTCTTACGCTCGGTCAAGCGATGGGTCAAGTCTTGTCAGAAAAACCTGAACTTGCGACACAGGCTAAATAGTCGCTCCTTTTATTTTCTAAATTTTAAATCATGTCTCAATCTGTAACAGGAAAAACTCGAACCTATAAGGCTGGCGGTTCGATCAACGCCTTCAAAGCGGTGAGAATCGGAGCGGCTGACAATACCGTGCATCACAGCACTGCTGCGACAACTGTCCCAGTCGGAGTAACGCTTCATTCTGCCAGTGCCAACGAGAATGTAACTGTCGTGATTGACGGAACTGCGAAATGTGTAGCAGAAGCTCAAATTGTTAGGGGAGCTAGAGTAGCTGCTCATACAGCAGGAAAAGCTCGCACTACTACTTCTGCCAATGATGCAGTTCTCGGTATTGCGCTCGAATCCACAGCTCAGACTCTTACTTCTGCCGGCACAGAGATCATTGAGATTGATCTCACGCCTAGAGGTTCAAACTTCTAATTTTTACTTTCTAATTTTTAAATCATGCAACCCACAAAATCGCTGTTTGTATCTCCACTGCTTACTCAGATAAGCACAAAATACACCAACGAAAACTATATTTGCGAAAAAGTCTTTCCAATTGTCCAAGTAAAAAAGGACACTGGCAAGATTGTTTCATATTCGATGGACAACCTTCGAATCGTGGAAGCCCTGCGCGGTGTTGGTTCGCAAGCCAACGAGGTAGGACATACCGTGACAATTTCAGACCACTATTCATTGTCTGAGCGTTGTTTGCAGGAACTCGTGCCGGATGAGCACATGGAGCAAGCCGACACCCCAATCAAGCCAAAGATCGATGCGACCGAAAACCTCATGGATAGGATTTTGGTTATCAAAGAGAAATTATTGGCTGATTCAATCGGCAGCACTTCTGTCGTGACTTATAACACGACTCTCTCTGGAACGGATCAATGGAGCGATTACGCAAACTCCGACCCGATTGGAGACATCAAAACCGGTGCAAACTCTGTACGAACTTACTCCGGTAAAAAGCCAAATACGCTGATTTTGGCATATAACACTTGGCAGCAATTAGTCGATCACCCGGATGTGACCGATCGCGTGAAATACTCTCAACTGGCTGATGTTGACTCGCTCAATTCTGCGCTGGCTCGCATTTTCAATGTGAAGCGGGTGTGGGTTGGTGATGCGCAATATAACTCCGGTGCGGAGGGTAGAACGGCTAGTTTGACGGATATTTGGAACAAAATCGCCATTATTTGCTATATCGAGGACAACCCAACTCTCAAATCTCGCTCACTTGGATTTACCTACCAGATGAAAGCTCCAAGAATGGTTGATGGATGGAGAGAAGAAAGTCGAAAAGGTGATTGGATTCGTGTCACCGATAAATACGACCAGCAAATCGTTGATATTAACTGCGCCTATCTCATCTACGCAGCAATAGCCTAGTTTAATTCACTAACCCCCTACTAAAATGGGTATTGATAAATTTTATCGAAAACCATCATTTCCAGCTTATTCGATTCAGGCTTCGGAGATGGACACTGGCTCGATAACTCCAGCCAAAATCTACTCAACTGCTTCGGATGGGTTGAATGTTGCTCGCATTGCAGCGGCTACTTATGATGTAGTCGTAGATGGTGGCGCACCGGGTTCTCACTCAACCGGAGTGACTATCCCCGACAACGCAATCATCACAAAAGCTTGGGTGGATTGTATTACAGCCGGTGTCAGAGGATCAAGCGGAACAATCGCTTTCCACGTGCAAGCTGCGAATGATATTTTGACCGCAACAGCTAGTCATCTTACCACTGGAATCAAAGCAGGAGCGCAAACTGGAGCTGCTGCTGCTTTCACTAAGTTGACTGCAGCTCGAACAATCCACGCGACAGTGGCTACGGCTACGATGTCGGCAGGTAAGTTCATTGTTTACGCGGAATATGTTGTTTCAATATAATGGTTTGATATTCTCCTCCTCTTAAATGGGGAGGAGTTATCAGGCAATTAGCCTCAATTTAACCCCAAATCAGTATGCCTCAAAAGAAAGCTCCCGCGAAAGCGGCACCAAAAAAGGTCGTCAAAAAAGCTGAACTCGTCGAAGTCGAGGTCACGGCTGAACATCTCGCAGCAAACCCAGAATGGGTCGAAGAAGGTATCGTGGTCGGAGATGTAATTGAAGTACCAGAAAACGATTTTAATGATCCGGAAGCACCGGAAGAGGATGAAGAAGAAACCACTCCGGCAGTCACAGAAGAAACCACTCCAGCGGTCACAGAAGAAACCACTGAAAAAGAAGTGGTAGTTTCAAAAAGAGGCACGAAAACAGATAAAAAAGCCACTGTTTTGAAAGCGAAAGCGAACGAAAAAGAGGCAGAAAAACTAGAAAATTCGCTAGGAGGAAGTGGAGAATATGAGATTATCACTAATTTAAAAAGAAATGGCAAACAATATGCAATCGGTGAAAAGGAAACTTTCGAAGACTGTCTTGCTGTTCGCAGACTGGTCGAAAGTGGGTGCATTAAAAAAATCTAAGTAATCTAACTTTTTACAATGAGTTTTAACCCACACAGCTTAAAAGCTACCAAAACGACAATCTTCCGGCACGCGATGCCAGCGGTGACATCTCTCAACGCTGTTCATGAGACCGGATCGGGGACTGCTGCTACGGTATCGAATTATCTTACAAAGAATATCTTTGTCGCGGTTGCGGGACTAAGCACTGGCGGTCGCGTAACAGTCAAGATAAAGCAAAGCAGTGGTGATTCTCAACCAAGTTGGGATGCTGCCGCTTCTCCTACGAACAGGCTCTCTCTCATAAATTGTAAAAAACTTTCTGATATTGGAAATGTGGATGGAAACACAGGATTAGTATTTACTGCTGGCACTGCTCAAGCTTTTGAAGTTTATGTGAACAACGATGGAAGCAATTTCATAAATACAGATGTTACGCAGAATAGCTCAAGCACAACGGCTTCAGTCACGTCTGTAATAAACGCATGGACTTAATATGTTTACAGAAACTCCAACAAATTCGAAATCCGACAAACAGCGGAATGCTCTTACGAACTTCGCTGCTTTGAGGAGCGAGGCTGAAACAAAACTGAAAAATCTGAATGATAGGATAGCAAAAGCTAATCAATGTGCTGGAAATGCTGAAAGGAAAAAAGCGGATTTAGAAAAACAGATTGAGGATAAAAAGGCAGAGGCAAAAGATATTGTGAATCGTGCAAATGATGAGGCTAATAAAATAAAGTCTGATGCCAAGAAAGCTAATATAGAACTAGAAAATAAGAATAAGGAAATCGGAAAAAATTATATTGTAATGAAAAAGAATTTTGATGGACTAACTTTGGCTTTCGATGAGAAAAATAAGAAGCTTGATAAAGCACACGAGAGCGTTATTAAATCAAATGAGGAAGAAACAAAAGTAGAGGAAGATAAAAAAAATGCTGCTATTGAAGAAAGAAATCAGACACTTGTGGAAATAAAAATACTCAAAGGAAAGATACCCGATCTGATTCTTGCCAAATCAATCCCAGAACTGGAGGAAGAAAAAAATAGGTTAGATTCAGAAATAGTAAATAACAATAAAATAATTGTAGGTCAAAAAGTAGAATCTGCCGCAGAAATTAAGATTAAGGCTGATAATATTTTTGCCGCAGAAAAAGCTCGAGACGAAGAAGTAGAAATATTACAGAGAACCGAGCAACACAAGCAATACGAAGTAGCTGCAAAAGAGGCTACTGATTTAGCGATCAAGGAGAAAGAAAAGGAAGAAAAACTATGGAACGAAGTAAAAAGTAGAAGAATTGGATTACTAAACCGCGAGCAGAATATCAATTATCGAGAGAAATACATCAGAAAGAAATATGAGGATATTGGCGAGCCGTGGGGCAGCATATAAGACTTTTAAACTATTTAATTATGCTACCTGTAACAATTAAATTACAAAATGCTCTTGAAAGAACTATTAACCCTGCAACCGAAGACTCACTTGCAAAACTCATAGGTCTTGAAATCCCAGCGCACGATTATATTGCTTTAACTTATGTCGCTGCTGGTTCTGGTGCTGGAGAGATAGAAACAGTTGTTTATAAAAGCGGGGGGAGTGGAGGAACGACTGTCGCTACTTTGACTTTGGCATACAATGTTTCGAATGAAGTGTCTTCAATAACAAAAACTTAATGCCCTTCAAGTTTAATCCCGTGACTGGAAAACTTGATTTGGTTATTGATGCTGCATCTGGAGCGTGTGGTGTTAGTGGTGTCTCAGGAGTGTCAGGAGTCGCGGGAGCAGACGGTGCTTGTGGTATCAGCGGTGTTTCGGGTGTCTCTGGTGTAGATGGTGATGGAGTGTCTGGTGCGTGTGGAGTGTCCGGAGTGTCCGGAGTGTCTGGAGTAACTGGTGTTGCAGGAGAAGCTGGTGCCTGTGGCGTAAGTGGTATATCTGGAGTCAAGGGTGATACGGGTGATACTGGAGCTTGCGGCGTGTCTGGTGTCTCAGGAGTCAGCGGGGTTGATGGAGCTTGCGGAGTGAGTGGAACAGCAGGGACGAACGGGGCGTGTGGTGTAAGCGGAGTGTCAGGAGTTACAGGAGAAACAGGTGCAGGCGGTGCGTGTGGAGTCAGTGGTGTATCGGGAGTTGTTGGAACTACAGGAGATACAGGTGCTTGCGGGGTCAGCGGCATATCAGGCGTTGCAGGTGCGTGTGGTG